>Ga0180901_1139_pt1 | contig 23456 bp, 29 predicted proteins | sample Deesub1362A_J573_FD_124299 | JGI IMG/M metagenome (GOLD analysis project Ga0180901, IMG submission 124299) | Unclassified bacterium JdFR-66
TGAGAAAAACATTGAATCCAAAAACTTGGTTTAAAGGGAGAACTTATCACCATTCTGAGTTTAAAAACTTGAAAAAACTTGTTTCTATAAAGAAAGAGAAAAGCTTAAAGGTAAGTTTGTGTTTTCCCACTTTGAATGTGGGCACTACACTTCCTAAAATTCTTGATATTACGCTTGAGCACTGCGTGGAAAAATATCCTCTCCTTGACCAGGTGGCGATTGTTGATAGTCATTCGGAGGATGGAACAGTTGAGGTAGCGAAGGAAAGAGGGGTGGAAGTTTACTTTGATGATGAAATCCGTCCTGATCTGGGCTCTGAAAAGGGGAAAGGAGAAGCACTCTGGAAAAGCCTTTTTGTATTAAAAGGGGATATTATCCTTTGGGTGGATAGCGATATTGAGAATTTTCATCCCCGTTTTGTTTACGGCATATTAGGACCATTGCTTTTTAATGATGAGATTGAGTTTGTGAAAGCTTTTTATAGAAGACCAATAAAGAGAGAGGGAAGGATTTATCCCTACGGGGGTGGGAGAGTTACGGAAATACTAGCTCGGCCTCTTTTGAATCTTTTTTACCCTGAGCTTTCCTATGTCTTGCAGCCTCTTTCTGGGGAGTATGGAGGGAGAAAGAGAGTTCTCGAATCCATCCCCTTCTTTACAGGTTATGCGGTGGAAATTGGCCTTCTTATTGAGATATGGCGGCGGTTTGGTTTGAATTCAATGGCTCAGGTGGACTTGGAGGAAAGGATTCATCATAATCAACCCACGATTGAACTTGGGAAGATGTCGTTTGCTATTCTTCAAGCAGTCTTGTCTCTTTTAAAAGAAGAGAAGAGAATTTCCTTTAAAGATTTTAAGAAAAAAGAAGGTATAATCTATCGCCTCCCTGTAGCGATGGAGGAGAAACAAATTTTTCACGAGAAAGAAATTGTTGTCAAAAAACGTCCTCCAATTTCTTCTCTACCTCAATTATCATCATGAAGAAAGAGTGGGAAAGAAAACTCCTTCCTTTCAACGAGGAGAAAATTACCTCCCTTTTAAAAAAAGTAAGGGTAGTGTATGCAGATGTTGATGCAACTCTTTTAGGTCCTGGCGGTTCTCTTTTTTCTTCTCCTGAAGGAGGTTACACTCTCAGGCCCGCTCAAGCCATACTTGCCTGTCTTAAAAAGGGAGTAGATATCACTCTCGTTTCTGGCAGAAATGCACGTCAGCTTTTTGGAGACGCTCGTATTTTAGGGCTTAAGAATTACCTGGCCGAGCTGGGATGCGAAATCGTTTATAACTTAGGTGAAAAATCTTTTTTTACTGTCAAGGATTTACCTTTTAAAGGAAACACTCCTCACGAAGCTATAGAGCATTCTGGAGCTGTGGGTGCTCTTCTCTCTCATTTTTCCGGAAGGCTGGAGCATCATACGCCGTGGTCAGAAGGGAGAAGATGCACATTTGTCTTTAGAGGCTTTATTGATGTTCAGGAAGCCAACACTTTTTTAGAGAAGGAAGGATATACTTTCTTAGAGGTGATTGATAACGGAAGGATTAAAACCAAAGGAAGCCTTTCATCTGACCTCCCAGAGGTTCATGCGTATCATTTACTGCCTAAAGGAGCGACGAAAGCAAGAGGGGTAAGAAAAGACAGAGAGATAAGAGAGGTGGGAAAAGAAGAGTGTGTGGGTGTTGGAGACGCGCCTTCAGATTTACAAATAGCTCCAGAGGTAGGAGTTTTCTTTCTGCTCAAGAATGGAGTTGAAGCTCATCCTGAACTAGAAGAGGAAGTCGCAAAGCGGGAAAACGTTTTTGTGACTCAAAAGAGAATGGGCGAAGGATTTGCGGAAGTTATTTCTTTTCTTTCCTTAAAAGGACTTCTGTAAAAAGTTTCTTAGCCCCTTCTTTAAAGTCATTTTCAGCACCTCTTAATGCTCTTTCTTTACCCAAAAATTCGCTTAGTGAGATGGCTTTCAATACTCCAATCTCTTTCAACTTTTCTTCAGGAACTTTAATTTCGCCGCTGATGAGAAGAAGGGGTTTTTTATATTTCTGGGTAAGTTGTATGAGTGAGTAAACTCCTTTTCCAAAAAGAGACTGCTCGTCAAAACTTCCTTCTCCAGTTACAATAAAGTCACTTTTTTCCACTCTCTCTTGAGCTTTTATTGTTTTGAGAATAATCTCACTACCGCTTTCAAACTGCGTGTTGAGAAAGGCGGATAAACCTATACCCAGTCCTCCAGCGGCCCCTCCTCCTTCCAGATGTCCAAACTTTTTACCTCTTTTCCTTTCTAAAAAGCTGCACCAGTAGTCGAGGATTTCTTCTAAAAGTTTCACTTCATCTTCTCTTGCACCTTTCTGGGGAGCGTAGACTTTTGCTGCTCCTTTCTCTCCCAAAAGGGGATTTTTAACATCAGTGGCTAAAATTAGGAGAATTTCCTTTATTTTTTGGGGAATGTTATCTTCAAAATCAACGATTTGAGGAATGTTTAAAGGTATAGGCTCAACTCTTTTATTGTTCTTGTCTAAAAATAAGACGCCCAAAGCCTCCAGGGCACCAACACCACCATCAACTGTCGCACTGTCTCCTAAGCCAAGAATAATTTCTTTCACCCCTACTTGAGCAAGATTTTTAATCAGCTCCCCTGTTCCATAGGTGTTTGCTAGAAGTGGATTTCTTTTTTCAGGAGGAACTAAAGTTAGACCTGAAGCAGCTGCCATTTCTGCTATGCCTATCTTTTCTCCTTCTATTTCTGCCACTCCAGCTAGAGCTTCTACTTCTTCTCCTAGGGGACTGTTTACCTTGAAAGTCATTTTTTCTCCGGGAAGGGAGGAGAGGAAAGTTTCTACAGTTCCCACACCCCCATCAGCAAGCGGCATGAGGTCTACTTCTGCTTGGGGAAGAAGGGAGAGAAGAGACTCTTTTATAAGTTCCGCAGCTTTAAAGGCGGAAAAGGTTCCTTTGAATCTAGCAGGAGCAACAAGGAATTTCATTTCTGATAGAATGGCTTTGGGATGATGAAGTGGATAATGCTTTTAGTAGTAGCTCTTTTTTTGTTAGCTTTGCCATATAGGGTGTGGAGGAAAAAAAGTTTGGTCATTCTTGTTCCCTTACTCATTCTGATTTTAGCCATTTTTTCACTTAAAGCCACGCTTAAAATTATAGTTCTTTCTGCCTTTGCTTTTCTTTTGCTTTTAGCTTACCTCTGGCTTACTGGCGAGACTTAGCTTTTTTCTTTTGCAGCTTTTCTAGTTCTTTTGTAAACTCTTCCAAGTCTTTAAATTCTCGGTAAACTGAGGCAAAGCGGATATAGGCTACTTTGTCTATAGGAAGAAGTTTTTTAAGAACCATTTCTCCGATTTCATTGGAGGGGACTTCGTATTTGAACTCATTCCGGAGTTCACTTTCTACTTCATTCACCAAGTTTTCAAGAACTTCTAAAGAAACCTCTCTTTTTACTGTTGCTCTGGAAAGACCTTGCAAAATTTTATTTCTGTCAAACGGTTCTCTCGTGCCGTCTTTTTTGATAACAGTTAATGGCATTTCTTCAACCCTTTCGTAAGTGGTAAAACGCTTGCTGCAAGCAAGGCATTCTCTCCTTCTTCTAATAGCATCACCTGCTTCAGTAGTTCTGGAATCAACAACTTTAGTTTCTCTGTGACCACAGAAAGGACAATTCACGATAAAAAATTTAGCATTTATTCCCTTTGTAAATCAAATTTTTATTTTAATGGTACGGCTTTCGGTAACGATGTAATCCATTTGCACATCCCACTTGTCTGAAGGGATTTCTTCAACTATTTGGATTTCGAAAGCGAGAGCCACTAGCGGAACATTTCTTTTAAGTTCGGAAAGAAAGCGGTCGTAAAATCCTTTCCCAAAGCCAATGCGGTGACCTTTTAAATCAAAACCGCAGCCGGGCACGACCACTAGGTCGAGTTCTTCTGTGGAGATAAATTTCTTTTTCTTTGGCTCTCTTATTCCGAATTTCCCAACTTCGGTTTGGGAAAGGGAGGTGAGAAGAGAAGGAAAGATATTTTCCTCTCTTATACAGGGAACAGTTATCCTTTTTCCTTCTGAAAAAGCTCTCTCAATCATTTCATCTGTAGGGACTTCTGTAGGAAGAGAGAGATAAAACATTATAGTTTTAGATTTTTCATAAAATGGCAAAGAAAAGAAGTTGTCCCTTATTTTCTCTCCTTTTTTCTCCCTTTCCTCTGGGGGAAGGGAAGCTCTTCTTTGAAGGAGAACTTTTCTTAAGCGTGCTTTTTCGTCTTTGTTCACGCTTCAACTATTAAGCAGGTTAAAGTGCGCGAAACTCCAGGAACGTTTTGAATTTTACTTACAACCATTTCTCCAATCACATTCATATTCTCTCCTTCTACTAAGGCGATGATGTCGTAAGGCCCTGTTACAGCATCTACCTTCTTCACTCCTTCGATTTGTTTAAGCCCCTGGAGAGCTTCTTTAACCTGGCTGACCTGGGCAGTGATTAGAACATAAGCTTGCATTTCTCCCTCCCTTCAAAAAATAATATTACCATTGGGAGGAAAGGATTTAAATGGGTTTGGTAAGGATAGGCTGTTGCGGTTTTCCTGTGGGAAGAAAGAGATATTACGGGGAACTCTCCTTAATGGAAGTGCAAAAAAGTTTTTACGGTGGACTTTCAAAAGAGAGAGTCAAAAGGTGGAGAGAAGAGGCACCAGCACAATTTGAGTTCACTTTAAAGGCTTCTCAGATTATCACTCATCCTCCAAAAAGTCCTACTTACCGTCGCTATAAAGGAAGCTTAAAAGAGGAAGAGGTGGGTTATTTCCGCCCCTCAGAGTCGGTTTTCAACGCGTTTAATGAAAGTAAGTCGTTAGCTCGAATCCTTCAGGCAAAGGTAATTCTTTTCCAAACTCCTAAAAGTTTTACTCCGGAAAAAGAAAATATTTCTAACCTGAAAAGGTTTTTCTCTTCAGTTGAGAGGAAAAATTTTCTTTTTGTATGGGAGCCGCGGGGTGAGTGGAGAAGTGATTTAATAAGGGAGCTCTGTGAAGAGCTTGATTTAATCCACTGCGTGGACCCTTTTGTTTCAAGACCAGTTTGGGGTAAGCTTTTATATCTTCGTTTACACGGTGGCAAGGGTTACCGCCATAAGTACACGGAGGAAGAGTTGAAATCACTCCTTCAGTGGATAAAAGATTTTTCTAAAGAGACTTACCTCCTTTTCAACAATATATATATGTGGGATGACGCAAGATTATGTGTCCGAATTTGGGGTAAGATGTAGACGGAAAAGTAAAAAATTAATATGATTAGTTCCATGCGAAGGCCAGTTTTTTTTCTTATCTTAATTTTTTTCTTGAGCAGTTTTTTGGGTTTAGGGTGCGTTGAAAAGACAAAGCCTCCTCCGAAAGAGCCCCTGGAGTTATTAAACAGAGTTCTTAAAGAGCAGAAAAAACAGCGTTGGGGGAGGTATGGCTTTATTGAGAGATGGAAAGTAAGAGATGTCAGTTATGATGAGTTAAACGGGCAGATTCTGGTGGATTTAGAGGTGGAAACATCCGAAAACTTCCTTTTTTTAAGGGTTGACATAAGGAAAAAAGGAAAAAATTGGCTTATTTATGGTTTGAGGAAAGAAGATAGTTTAAGTAAGGTGGATTTGGAAAAGCCTTACAGGTACTGGTTCCGCCGATTTGTCTTTTCTACTTCTCTTCATTAAGATGAGATTTAAACTTTATTCTCTAGGCCTTTTAGTCTTACTGTTTCTTTTAGTCTTTTTTTTCTTTTTCTTCTTTGACAAGAAAAAAGAGCCACTTCCAGTTGAAGCTCCTCGTTCTTCCGAAAATTTTAAGAGGGCAAGTGAGTTATTAGAAGCCTTAGTTCGAGGAATAAAAGAGGACAATATACATCTTCTACTGGAAATTTCCTCTTCTGATTTAAAAAAAGAAAAAGGCGGGAGAGTGGGTTTAGAAGATGAGTGGAAGAAATGCATCACTTTTTTGAATGAGATTGCGGGGGAATGGAAAATAGTGAAATTTAAGGATTATGGAAGTGTAGCAATTACGGAGATTTCGGTGGGTAACGAAGAGAGTAAGAGGAAAGCTTTCTTTTTTTTCAGAAAAAAAAACTCAAGGTGGAAAGTGAGAGATTTTTGGTATTTTCAAAATGGAGGAAATAGTTTAAACTGAATTTGATGGGGTGGGAAGAGATCTACAAAATTTTAGAGAAGAAAGCTCCTCAGCTGGCCAAAGAGGTTGGGGAAAACATTGTGAGATGGGAAATTCTTTTTTTCTATACCGGGAACCCCTTCTCTCTTTTTACTGCTAAAAGGCTCTCTCAGGTTTTGGGGAGGAAAAGGGAGGATATCGATGAAGCGCTAGAACATCTCGTGAAAACAGGATTTATACGGCAGATCGATCAAAGTGGCGAACTCCCGCCGATTTACGAATTTTCTCCCGATGTGAGAGAGCAGGAAACTTTGAGGGAACTTTCCGAGGTAAGAAAGCTTGGGAGAAGAATCTAACAGCTATCAAAAGCTCCTCCTTAAAAAAGCTTTTGAGATTAAAAGGATAGTTGAAGAGATAACTTTTTGTGCTCAAAGAAGGAAGAAAAAGCCTTACTTTCCTACGGGCTTTCCAGGAGCAGATATTTTTTTGGTAAAGCTTAAGCCCTCTTCTGATGAAAAAAGTTTTTTGTGGGAAGGCAGAGAAGGAGAAGCTATGGCGAAATCGCTTGAGAGGTTGAATATTCCTGTTCATAAAGCTTTTGGCACCGCGGTCTGGAAGTGTTTAAATTGTTATGATAATTGCCCTTTTTTATTTCGGGAACTTCTTGTTTTAGAGCCCGAAAAGATTCTAGTCTTTGGAAAAGGGGTATTGCAAAAGTTAAAAAGAGATTTACAGGTAGAAATCGAGTGGGGGAAAGGAAAAGTTTATTTCTTCCCCTTTACTTCAGTTATCTGTCTACCTGATTTGGAAGATGCTTTAAACAATGAAAATGAGAAACTCTATTTATGGCAGCAGATAAAAAACTTTCTTAAAAGTGACTAATCTTCTGAGATTTCAACGGCGCCCATGGGGCACTCTTCTGCGCAGGTTCCACATCCGTCACAGGAGCTTTCGTTTATAGGTTGAGCTATATCATCAACTAAATCAAGTACTTCATTAGGGCAAACGTCAATGCAAATTCCACATCCACTGCACTCTTCTGCATTAATGATTAGCTTTGGCATTTCAACCTCCTCAACCAAGTTTCAAAAATTTTTGCGTAAGTTTACTAAATAGAAAGGGGCATTGTAAAGAAATTTTTAAAAATACCTCAAAAGAGGGAGGTTAAAAAACTTGACAATAATAGACTCAAATTTTATATAAATAATAGAAACAATTTTATGATTTGAGGAGGTGCACATGGCGAAGATACTGGGAATTGACTTAGGTACAACAAACTCATGTATGGCGGTAATGATGGGCGGAGATCCCACTATTATTCCAAATGCAGAGGGGGGTAGAGTTACCCCTTCAGTTGTAGCTTTTTCAAAAAGTGGTGAGATTTTAGTAGGGGAAGTGGCCAAGAGGCAGGCTATTACCAATGCAGAGAGAACTATTCGGTCCATAAAAAGAAAGATGGGTTCAGATTATAAAGTGAAGATTGATGAAAAGGAGTATACGCCACAGCAAATTTCTGCCTTCATTCTTCAGAAACTGAAAAGGGATGCAGAGGCTTATTTAGGCGAGGAGGTAAAGCAAGCAGTAATTACTGTTCCTGCCTACTTTGAAGACCCTCAAAGGCAGGCTACAAAAGATGCAGGAAGAATTGCAGGCTTAGAAGTTCTAAGAATTATTAACGAGCCTACTGCAGCTGCTTTAGCCTATGGTTTAGATAAGGAGCACGATCAAACCATTTTGGTTTTCGACTTAGGTGGAGGAACATTTGATGTTTCTATACTTGAGATTGGTGACGGCGTGTTTGAAGTTAAAGCTACAAGTGGAAACAACCACTTAGGTGGAGATGACTGGGATCAGAGGATTATGGACTGGCTGATAGAGGAGTTCAAAAAGGAAACGGGAATTGATCTCACTAAAGATAAGATGGCTTTACAGAGGCTCAAGGACGCGGCGGAAAAAGCTAAAATAGAGCTTTCTTCCATGCAGGAGACAACAGTCAGCTTACCTTTCATTGCTGGTCCTCAACACTTGGAGAGAACGCTTACCCGTTCTCAATTTCAGAGGATGACCGAAGACTTATTAGAGAAATGCAAGGGACCCACACTCCAGGCGTTAAAAGATGCGGGCATGAGTGCTAAAGATGTTGACCATGTGATTTTAGTAGGAGGAGCAACTAGAATGCCTGCTGTTCAGGACTTGGTGAGAGAGCTTATTGGGAAGGAACCTCATAAGGGGGTTAATCCTGATGAAGTTGTAGCTGTAGGAGCGGCCATTCAAGCTGGAGTCTTGGCTGGTGAGGTAAAGGATATTCTTCTTCTCGACGTGACGCCCCTTTCCTTGGGAGTGGAAACAAAGGGAGGTATTTTCACCAAGATTATTGAGAAGAACACTACTATCCCAGTGAAAAAGAGCATGGTTTTCACCACGGCTGAGGACAATCAAAATCAAGTGGAGATTCATGTACTTCAAGGAGAAAGAGAGCTGGCAGCTTACAACCGAAGTTTGGGCAGATTCCATTTAGTGGGTATTCCGCCTGCTCCGCGTGGTGTGCCTCAAATTGAAGTCACTTTTGATATTGACGCCAATGGAATACTCAATGTTTCTGCAAAGGATTTAGGTACAGGAAAAGAGCAAGCCATAACCATTACTGGCTCTGCAAACCTTTCAGAGGAAGAGATTCAGAGGATGATTAAGGAAGCTCAACAGCATGCAGAGGAGGATAAAAGAAGGAGAGAAGAAGCCGAGCTTAAAAATAAACTTGATAACCTTATCTACACGGTAGAGAAAACTCTTAAGGAAGTAGGCGATAGGGTTCCTTCTTCCAGTCGAAGTGAAATTGAAAATTCCTTGAAGGAAGCGAAGGACGCTTTAGCTAGCGAGGACATTTCTAAGATAAAAAAAGCTTATGATGATTTATCAGCCAAGTCTCATTCCTTAGCTCAGGTTATCTATCAGCCTTCTCAAAGTGCTCAAGCGGCAGCAGGTTCACCCGGCGGTGAAAGTAAAGTTGTAGATGGAGAAGTTGTGGAGGAAAAGAAGGAAGATGAAAAGAAGAAATAAAGGGAGTCAGGGGCAGGTAAAAAACTTAAAAGGAGGTGATTGATATGTCCATCATCAGATGGGATCCTTTCAGGGACTTCATCTCTTTGAGAGATGAGATAGATAGTTTATTTGACCGCTTTTTCACCAGGGAGAGATTTATTTCTCCTTTGGAGAGGAGCTGGACGCCATCCGTTGACATCTATGAGACCAAGAAGGAAGTGGTGGTGAGAGCGGAGCTTCCAGGACTTTCTGCCAAAGATGTGGATATCACGCTTACTGAGAATACCCTGACTATCAAGGGCGAAAAGAAGGTTTCTGACGAGGTGAAGGGAGAGAACTACTATCGAGTGGAGAGTGCCTACGGAGCGTTTCAAAGGACAATTCCTCTTCCTGTTCCTGTGAGAAATGAGAAGGTGAAGGCGTCATTTAAGGATGGCGTTCTCGAAATCCGCTTGCCCAAGGTAGAAGAGAAAGCCAAGGGCATCAAGATCAAGGTTGAGGAGAAGTAAATCCTTCTCTCGCTGCCCTTGGCTCCCTTTTTAATTTCTTGTTGGGAGGATTTGTAGCTATGGGAAAAAAGCTAACAAAAAAGGAACTAGAGGCAAAAATTTCTGAATTAAACAAGCAGTTAAAAGAAAAAAAGAAAGAGCTGAATGAACATATAGATTTAATTAAAAGAATCAAAGCAGATTTTGAAAATTATAAGAAGAGAGTGGTAAAAGAGCAGACACACCTACTTGAAGTGGCAGCAGGCAGCTTAGTGGAAAAACTCCTCTCCGTGATTGACCATCTTGAACTGGCTCTTGAAACTGAATCTAAAGATGCAGAGTCCATGAAGAAAGGCGTAACCATGGTTTTTGCAGAACTTAAAGAAATTTTGGAAAAGGAAGGTTTGAAGGAGTTAAACCCATTAGGAGAAAAGTTTGACCCTCTTTATCATTATGCTTTAGAAACTATTCCCGGTGATGATGATGAAGTTGTTGTAGAAGTTCTGAGAAAAGGATACATTTTTAAGGGAAAGCTTTTGAGACCTGCTATGGTTCGGGTTTCTAGGATTTCTAAGAAGGTAAAAAGTGAGGAGCGAGTGGAAGAGAAATGAAAGATTACTATAAGATTTTAGGGGTTAATAGAGATGCTTCAGTAGAAGAAATTAAGAAGGCTTACCGTAAGTTAGCAAAGAAATACCATCCTGATACTAACCCTAATGATAAGGAAGCAGAAGAAAGGTTTAAAGAAGTAAACGAAGCTTATCAGGTTTTAAGCGATCCTCAAAAAAAAGCTGAATACGACAGAGCCCTTTCTTTTTATGAGCAGGGTGGGGTTGGCGATTATGGCTTTTCCTTTGAGGATTTTGGTTTTGACTTTGAAGACCCCTTCTCTCGACTTTTTGACTTTTTTGGTTTCCGAAGAGAAAGGAGAGGACCTCGTCGAGGTGAAGACCTTCTCTATAAAGTAAGAGTTTCTTTTAAAGACGCTATGAAAGGAGCAGTGGTAACCGTTCCTATAACCAGGGAAGTGCATTGCGATTCTTGCCGAGGCAGTGGAGTGAGAGAAGGCTCTTCGCGCGTCACTTGTCCAAGTTGTGGGGGAAGAGGCATGGTTAGTATTTCGCAAGGTTTTTTTAGCCTTTCCCGCACTTGCTCTCGCTGTCTAGGCGAGGGAACTATTATCGAAGACCCTTGCCCGAAGTGTCGTGGGAGAGGGAAAGTTGAAGTAACGGAAAGAGTGAAGGTTAGGATTCCTGTAGGGGTGGAGACAGGTTCCAAAATAAGGCTGAGCGGACTGGGAAGTGTAGGAGAAAGTGGAGGTCCACCTGGCGACCTTTACGTTTTAGTTGAAGTCGCTCCACATTCTTTCTTCAAAAGAGAGGGAGATGATATCTGGATTGACCTTCCAGTGACTTTTCCTGAAGCTGCATTAGGAGCAAGTCTTTATGTTCCTACCTTAAACGGGAAAGTAAAGCTAAGGATACCTCCAGGAACTCAAAATGACCAAGTATTTCGGGTGAAAGGCAAAGGAGCTCCCAAGCTAGGAGGGGGAAGAGGTGACTTGATGGTGAAGGTAAAAATAGCAGTTCCTCCTCGTCTTTCCATGGGGGAGAGAAAGTTGCTTAAGGAATTTGCTCGATTGCACAATTTTGATCCTCGAAAGGAGCTTGAGGAGGTAGAATGAAAAGAAAAGAGCGTATGCCGCTATATATGATTGGAGTAGCTGCCCAACTAGCAGGAGTGCATCCCCAAACTCTCCGTTTGTATGAGAGGCTAAATCTACTTACGCCGGCAAGAACAGTGGGGAAAACCCGCTTATATTCGGAAGAAGATATAAGAATTGTCCGCAGAATCCAAGAACTCACCCAGGGAATGGGTCTTAATCTTGCAGGAGTAAAGCTTGTAATGAAAATGGAAAGAGAAATAAAAGAGATGAGAAAAGAAGTTGAGGAAATGAAAAAAGAGCTAGAGGAAGAAAAGATGAGAATGAAGAGGGAAATTCAAGAGATAAGGAAAAAATATAAGAAAGAAATTGTACTTTTTCGAGGTGGAGACATTCTCATTAAAGAAGATTAGATTTCAATCTTTAAGGATTTTCACCTTCCCCTTTTTCACATTAAAAACTTTTATTTCCCCTTTTCTATCTACAATTATCAATCCTAAATTTAATTTTTTTGCTATTGTTTTGCATTCTTCTTCTCTTAAGGTGAAAAGGGCAGTTGAATAAGCATCAGCTAAGGAAGCCTTTCCTTTAAGAATGACAGTGAGGCTTTGATAATATCTGGCAGGGTAGCCATTTTTAGGGTTTAAAATGTGGTGATATCTGACTCCATTTTTTAGGAAAAACTTTTGGTAATCTCCGGAAGTGCTTAAAGACTCACCATCTTCAAGCATAACTGTAGCCAAGATTTCCTTTTGGTTTCTGGGATTTTCCAAACCTATCTTCCAGCTTTCTCCTCCTGGCTTTCTCCCCCAGACCCTCACGGTGCTCCGAAAGCTGACCAAACCTGCCGGTGCTTTTTTCTGCAGAAGATTAACTGCTTTGTCTACAGCATATCCTTTGGAAATTCCTCCTAAGTCTATTTTCAAGTTTTCCCCCAGTCTTACTTCATCCCCTTCAACTAATATTCTTTTTCCATCTACCTTTTTTAAAGTTTCTTTGATTTCTTTCTTTTTAGGTACTCTACCCCCATGGGCAAAATCCCATAAGTCCATGAGTGGGGCTACAGAGATATCGAAGTGCTCCTCTGTATTATCAAAGACCCTTCTTGAAAGTTCTATTACCTCTTTAAGCTCAGGAGAAGCGTTTAGCTTTTTTTCTCTGTTTAATTTAGAAAGCTCACTTTGCGGATCAAAATAATTTAGCTTTTTCTCCAGTTTCTTTAAGTAAGAAATAGTTTTTTCTACTTCTTTTTTTGAATTCCCTTTTCCGTAGATTTTAAATTTAACAATGGTGTCGAAGAGGAAAGTTTCGTATGAATAGGGTCTGGGAAGAGCACCAAACCACCAGGCAAAAATAACTAGAAAAAGAATTATGAGGAAAACAACAACTTTTTCTTTTCCTTCTTTTTTCATTTAAAAGAATTATATTGTTTAACTATTAACCGTTCCAGGAAAGCTCTATAATCTTTATAATATATGGGGGAAAAAATGAAGGCGGGAATTCCCAGAGCTCTACTTTATTATAAATATGCTCCCTTTTGGGAGGGATTTCTTGAAAGTTGTGGGGTGAGAGTTGTTAAATCCCCTCCCACTAATAAAGCTATTTTAAAAAAAGGTGTGGAGGAAGCTGAATCGGAGATCTGCTTGCCTGTGAAGGTTTTTTATGGTCACGCCATTTACCTTGCGAAGAAAGTTGATTTTCTTTTAATTCCTCGAGTAGTAAGGGTGGAAAAAAGAGCTTATACCTGCCCCAAGCTTTTAGGTCTTCCGGATATGATAAGAGGAATTAGCGACGTAAAGATTGTCTCTCCTTTAATTAATTTGGGGCAAGGATTCAGGTCTTACGTTGAAAGTTGGTGCTCGGTAGCGGATTTTCTAGGTGTGAATCGAAATCGTGCTTGGCACGCGTTTAAAGATGCTTGGTTAAAGCAGAAGATTTTTGAGAGAAAAAAGAGAAGGTCATTGAAAAAAGGTGGTTTGAGAATTGGATTAGCAGGGCATTCATACAGCATTTTGGATAGATACCTCTCTTTCAATTTGGTAGAAAGGCTTAAGTCACAGGGAGCAGAGGTTTTTCTGGCGGAGGAGGTTTCCCCCCGCGAAAGAGAAATAGCTTTGAAAAGTCTTCCCAAATCTATTTTTTGGAGCTATGAGAAGGAAATTGTGGGAGCAGCCATGCATTGGGCGAGGAAAAGACTTGTGCACGGGATAATATTTGTAAATTCATTTGCCTGCGGACCGGATTCACTAATGCAAGTGGTGGTGGAAAACGAAGTCAGTGAAAAGTATGGCCTTCCTGTGATGTCCTTAGTTTTAGATGAGCACTCAAGCGAGGTGGGCTTTCTCACAAGAATTGAAGCTTTTCTCGATATGCTGAGCTGGAAAAGGAGAGGGGGAGAATGAAAGTCACCTTCCCTCACATGGGTCACGTTTACATCCTTCTTAAAGACATTTTAGGAAGACTGGATGTGGAATGTGTAATTCCCCCTCCGAACTCCCTCAAGACTATAAAACTGGGAGTTCAACACGCACCTGAACTTGCCTGCTATCCTTTGAAAGTGACCTTAGGGAATTTTATTGAGGGTTTAGAAAAAGGTGCTGATACTTTGATAATGGCGGGAGGAGTTGGACCATGTCGGTTTGGTTATTATGCAGAAACTCAGAGAAGGATACTTGAGAGGTTGGGCTACGAATTTAAGATGGTTATCGTGGAGCCGCCTACAGCCCATCCATTTCTCTTCTATCGAGCATTTAAGAGGATTGCTCCCAAGAAAAAGCTTAGGGAGCTTTGGAAAGCTTTGAAAGTAAGTTTTTATAAAGCTCAAACCATGGATTTGATGGAAAGGGAATCACTTAAAGTTAGACCATTTGAAAAGAGAAAGGGGGAAACAACCCGAGTTTTAAATAAGTGGCGGAAAAGGTTAGACGATGCTTTTTCATATGAAGAAATTAGCTTCATAAAAGAAGAGGCTTTAGGGGAAATCAGTTCTCTGAAAGAAGTAGAAAGAGAGGTATTGAAGGTAGGTTTTGTGGGAGAGTTTTATTTAGTGCTCGAACCTTTTATAAACTTCAATCTCGAGGAGGTCTTGGGAAGAAGAGGAATTTATTTAGAAAGATCTGTTTACCTCACAGATTGGATCGGTCCCACTAGCGATAATCCTGTAGGAGGTTGGAGTAATGAAAAGGTAGCAACAGCAGCCGGACCTTATTTATCTCATTTTGTGGGTGGGGAAGGAAGAGCAACTGTTGGTCACATCGTAATCTATGTTTATGAAGGATTTGATGGCATACTTCACCTTATGCCATTTACGTGCATGCCGGAACTCGTAGCGCGGAGCATATTCCCTCGCCTTCAGAGAGAGTTAGACGTTCCTATTCTTAGTCTTATTTTTGATGAGCAAACTGGAAAAGCTGGGCTTTTAACCAGAATTGAAGCCTTTATCGACTTACTCTGGGTAAGGAGAAAGAGGGGTCTTTTGCCTAGAAAAGATAAGATTACCTGGTTTCCAGGGGGCAGCTACCAGCCTCAACTTTTTGGCTTTAAGAGGAGGTGAAAGATGAAAGCTTTTTTAGGAATAGATGTAGGGTCTGTAAGTACAAATTTAGTTCTTTTAAATGGAAAGAAGGAAGTAATCGATTACGAATATTTAAGGACTAAAGGTGAACCAATCAAAGCAGTGCAAGAAGGAATGAGGAACTTTTCTAAAAGAATTCCTCCTAATTTGGAAGTAAAAGGCGTGGGAACAACTGGCAGTGCGCGCTTTCTTACTGGAGTGATTGTGGGGGCCGATGTGATAAAGAATGAAATAACCGCTCATGCCATAGCAGCCTCTCATGTAGTTCCTGAAGTAAAGACAGTACTTGAGATTGGAGGTCAGGACTCAAAAATCATTTTCTTGCGACATAAAGCTGTAGTTGATTTTGCAATGAATACTGTTTGTGCGGCGGGAACTGGTTCTTTTCTTGACCATCAAGCAGCAAGACTGGGAATTCCTATTGAAGAATTTGGAGAAATTGCTCTTAAGGCAAAAAGCGGAGTACAGATAGCTGGTCGATGTACAGTTTTTGCTGAATCAGACATGATTCATAAGCAGCAAATGGGCTATCCTATCGAAGAAATTTTATATGGGCTTTGTGAAGCTTTGGTGAGAAACTACCTTAATAATTTGGCAAAGGGTAAGGAAATTTTACCTCCTGTGGTTTTTCAAGGTGGCGTGGCAGCCAATAAAGGAATAAAAAGAGCGTTTGAGGAAACTTTGGGTTTTGAAGTGGTAGTGCCGAAGTTTCACCATGTGATGGGAGCTATTGGAGCCGCTTTACTAGCTCAAAACTGGTATGAACAAGAGAAGAAAGAAACTTCTTTTAAAGGCTTTGAAATTTCAGAAATCAATTACGTGACTTCAGGATTTTTCTGCGACGATTGCTCTAACAACTGCGAAGTAGTCGAGGTTAAAGTGGGAGAAGATGTTCTTGCTCGGTGGGGCAGTCGGTGTGGTAAGTGGGAAGTGAGCGAGGTTGAGGAAGTAAGCGCTTACTCCTTAATTTCTTGAAAATTAAATCACTTTTTAGTAATTTATGTTTCAAATTTGAAGAGGAGGAAGTTTTTTTGTTTGAGATTTTAAAGAAAGAGGAACTAGCACCAGAAGTTTTTTTAATGGAGATTTCTGCCCCTCAAATTGCTCAAAAGGCAGTGGCAGGTCAGTTTTTTGTTCTCAGAGTGGATGAAAAAGGAGAAAGAATTCCCCTCACCATAGCTGATTTTGATAAGAAAAAAGGCACTATTACTATGGTTTTTCAAGTTGTGGGCCTCACTACTAAAAAACTTTCCCGTCTGGCTAAGGGAAAGAGAATTAGAGATCTTGTGGGACCGATGGGAAAACCCACGCACATTAAAAAGTATGGTCGAGTGGTCATAGTTGGCGGTGGTGTAGGAGCAGCAGCAGCATACCCGGTAGCGAGAGAATTAAAAAAGGCTGGAAATTATGTTATTACCATACAAGGGGCAAAGAGTGCTCAGTATCTCATTCTTGAGGATTGGCTCCTTTCTGTCTCAGATGAGCTTCACATTACGACAGATGATGGAAGTAAAGGCAGGAAGGGATTTGTTACCGATGCACTAAAAGATCTTTTGGAGAAAGAAGCGGCTGATTTAGTTTTTGCGGTGGGACCTGCTATCATGATGAAGTTTGTTTCCCTCACCACCAAGCCCTTTGCTGTGAAAACCATCGTTTCCTTAAATCCAATAATGGTTGATGCAACAGGGATGTGTGGTTCTTGTCGGGTGGAAGTAGGAGGTAAAACTTATTTCGCTTGCGTTGATGGACCAGATTTTGATGGGCATGAAGTTAACTGGGAGCTCTTACTTTCTCGACAGCGCTTTTACTACGAAGAAGAGAAAAAAGCACTTGAGGTGAAGGATGCCTAAAGTTCCTATTAAGGAGCAGAACCCAAAGAAGAGAATAAAGAATTTTAACGAAGTTTGTCTCGGTTACACAGAAGAAGAGGCAGTAAAAGAGGCGGAAAGGTGTTTGCAGTGCAAAAAGAAGCCTTGTGTGGATGGCTGTCCAGTAGAGATTGACATTCCTGCTTTTATTGAACTCGTTAAAGAAGGAAAGTTTTTAGAAGCTGCTAGAAAAGTTAAGGAGAAGAACTTGTTGCCGGCTATTTGTGGTCGGGTATGTCCTCAAGAAACACAGTGTGAGGGCGAGTGCACTTTAGGAAAAAAAGACGAACCTGTAGCTATCGGCAAATTAGAAAGGTTTGTAGCCGATTATGAGAGGGAAAACAACTTGGTAGAAGTACCAAAGGTTGAGAAGGATAAGAAAATAAAGGTGGCAGTAGTGGGTTCTGGTCCAGCCGGTCTTACTGTAGCTGGCGATTTAGCTCGCCAGGGTTATCGGGTGACTATCTTCGAGGCTTTGCATGAGTCAGGTGGAGTTTTAATGTACGGAATTCCTGAATTTCGTCTGCCTAAAAAGGTAGTGAGAGCAGAAATCGAGCTTTTAGAAAAGATGGGAGTTAAGATTCTCACAAATTGTGTGGTGGGAAAAACTTACTCTCTCGATGATATTTTTGCCCAAGGATATAAGGCTATCTTTCTGGGGATTGGAGCAGGCCTTCCTATTTTTATGAGAATAGAAGGGGAAAATTTAAACGGCGTGTATTCAGCCAATGAGTTTCTTACCCGAGTCAATTTAATGAGAGCATACCTTTTTCCTGAATTTGATACTCCTATAAAGAAAGGGAAAAAGGTAGCGGTGATAGGTGGGGGAAATGTAGCTCTGGATGCAGCCAGGAGCGCTCTGCGGCTGGGAGCAGAAAAAGTTTATCTTGTTTACAGGCGAACGGAAAAGGAGATGCCTGCAAGGGTAGAAGAGTATGAGCATGCAAAGGAGGAAGGCATCGATTTTAGATTTCTCACGCTTCCCACTCGCATCTTGGGAGAGAATGGTTGGGTGAAGGGAATGGAGTGTATTAAGATGAAATTAGGTGAACCTGATGAAACCGGTCGTCGGCGACCTATTCCTATAGAAGGCTCGGAATTTGAGCTTGAGGTGGATAAGGTAGTAGTGGCAATTGGGACCAGAGCAAATCCCCTTCTTCTCTCGGCAACGCGGGGGCTGAGATTGAACGAGAGGGGATATATAAAAGTCAACAAGAAAGCAAGGACAAGTAAGAAGGGTGTCTTTGCGGGAGGAGACATTGTAACAGGAGCCGCAACAGTAATTTCTGCTATGGGAATGGGAAGATTAGCCGCTCACTCTATAGATGAATACCTCTCTTAATTCCCTTGCCCTCATTTATTAAGAGATTACCTAAAGTATCACTTCTTCTAATAGATAAAAGTTTGTATTCTAAAGAGTATATTTTAATGTGCTAGAATTCTTTTTTATGAAGAAAGGTTTTTTTATCGGGGAAAGAGTAAAGCTGAAAAAGCCTCATGCTTGCGGAGGGGAGTGGTGGGAAATTTTAAAAGCAGGAATGGATGTTACACTTCGCTGTCTTAGATGTTCTCGACAGATAAGGATTGAGCGAGGGAAGTTTGAGAGAAGGGTAAAGGAGGCAGAATATCTTGATAGTGGGAATAGTGGGTCTGCCTAATGCTGGCAAGTCTACCCTTTTTAATGCATTAACTCAAGCTCACGCTCCTACAGCTCCATATCCTTTTACCACTATTGATTCAAATATAGGTGTAGCAGAAATTCCTGATGAAAGAATAGAGATGATTGCTAAGGCTACTCATCCAGAGAGGATAGTAAGAGCAACCATAAAATTTATGGATGTGGCAGGTCTTGTCAAAGGAGCAAGTCACGGGGAGGGGCTGGGAAATCAGTTTTTGAGCCAAATTAGAGTAGCCGACGCATTAATTCATGTGGTGAGATGTTTCAAGTCTCCAGATATTCCTCATGTTTCGGGGGAGATCTCTCCTCGCCGAGATCTGGAGATAGTTAACTTGGAACTCATTTTTTCAGATTTAGAAATGGCGGAGAGAAGGCTTGAAAAGGTAGAACGGAAACTCAGAGCTGGTGAAAAGGGGTTTAAGGAAGAAAAAGAAGCTCTTTTAAAGGTGAAAGAGGGTCTGGAAAAAGGAATTCCAATTAGACTCCAATCGTTAAACGGTGCTTTAGAGTATTTGCATACCGTTGATTTTCTTACTGATAAACCTCTCATTTATGTGGCTAATATTTCAGAGGAGGATATCGGGAAAGAAAGCTCAGAGCTAAAAGAGTTAAAGGAGATAGCTGAAGAAGAAAAAACTTCATTAATAACCGTGCCCGCTAAGATTGAAGAAGAAATTGCCCAGCTTGAACCTGAGGAAAGAAAAGAGTTCTTAGATGAACTGGGTATTTCCTCAAGTTTATCTCAAGTAATAAAAGAGAGCTTTTCTCTATTAAATCTCATAACTTTTTTTACCATTGAATCAAATGAAGTGAAAGCATGGTTGGTGAAGAAAGGAACAAAGACTAAGGAAGCTGCGGGAAAGATTCACAGTGATATGGAGAAAGGTTTTATAAAGGCAGAAGTGGTTAACTACAAGTATTTGGTTGAAAGTGGTTCTTTCCATCAGGCTCGAGGAAGGGGTCATCATAAGGTAGAAGGGGCAGAATATGAAGTTGAAGACGGAGACGTAATACTTTTTCATTTTAGAGCCTAGTTTTTGTCTTACTGCTTTTATATAATTACCAAAATTTCATTCTTAAGGAGGGGGTGAAATTGTTGAGGAAGTTAGTTTTAGTTCTTGCTTTTCTCTTATTTCTACCCGGCTTAGTTAAAGCAAACGAATCTAACTTTTCTCTTTCCTGGCCTCTAAAAGGAGAAGTTTTGGTGGGATTTGGTGAGAAAGGAAGTGAGGTAAAAAAGCATTTAGGGGTGGATATTTCCTCTTCTCCGGGAAGTAAAATTTTAAGTCCTTGTTCAGGAAAAGTTGTTTTTGTGGGAAAAACTCCAAAATTTTACCCTAAATACACAGTGAGCATAGAAGTTGCTGAAGACATCTGGACTACACTTTCTCCTTTGGAAGAGGTATTTGTAGAGAAGGAAGGTTTTGTAAAAGAGGGGGAAGAAGTGGGAATATTGGCCCAAACGGGTGATTCTTCAAGCTCCCCTCTTCCTCATCTTCACTGGGGATTAAAGATTCACTCTACATCTCAATATCTAAACCCGCTTGATTATATAGAAGCTGAAGAAAGCTTAATTGATACCGAGGATTTAACTTCAACTTTGCCTTTGGTTGTTGAGGGGGATGAGCATTCGTCAGGGAAAGAAAATGGCGAAAAGAGTTTATCTGGGGAAGCACTGCGGAACACTAAGGAAACTTTACCCCAAAAAGCTGCCTTGTTTTCACCTTCGGGAAGTGACGTAAAGAACCTTTATTTTGAAGAAAAGCTCCAAATAGATTCAGAGAAAAAGAAGAGCAGTCCAAAAGAAGGGGAACTGACTACTTTTCCCTCTCCTATTAAAAACAAAGTGAATGTGGAAGGTAGTAATCAAAAAAAGGTAGCTAGAATTTTATGGCGTAAACCTTTAGATAAAGAAGTTTTTGTTTTAAGAAGTGAGAAAGCAGGAGAGGAGAAAAGCCCTAATTCATCTCTTCATTCTGATAAATCTCTTTTAAAGGTATCAGTTTTTTCCCTATTTATCTCTCTTTTTCTTTCATATTTCACTTTATCTTTCATGAAAGGTGAAAGAAAAGAAGTTTGTCTGGGTTAGTTTCCTTTGTTATAATCTCCAACGTTTCCCTGTTCCTGTAGAGATGCGGGGACCAATAGTCCAAAGGGAGGTGTTATTTTTTGAGAAGTTATGAGGTTATGTACATTCTCCATCCTACCCTAGAGAAGGAGAAGATTGAAGAGTTGATTCAGAAATTTTCCTCCATTGTAGAAAAGTCTGAGGGGAAGGTGGAGAAGATAAACCGTTGGGGGAGAAAGAACTTTGCTTATCCTATCGAGGGGGAGAAGCGAGGTTTTTATGTAGTCATGAACTTTAAAGGAACCCCGAAAACTGCAACTAAGGTGGAGAATTCTTTGAAGCTTTCAGACGCTGTTTTAAGACATCTTTTAATTAGAGTTGATGGGAAGAAGTAAAAATGGATTTAAATAGAGTAGTGCTTATTGGCAGGTTAACGAAGGACCCTGAGTTAAGATTTACTCCTGACGGAGTGCCCGTGGCCACTTTGCGCATTGCTGTTAACAGGATGCGAAGGAAAGATGGAAGTCAAGATACAGATTTTTTCAATATAGTGGTTTGGAGAAGGTTAGCTGAGCTTTGTGCTGAATACATGAAAAAGGGGAGGCTCGTGGCAGTTGAGGGAAGATTGAGACGACGTTCGTGGACGACTAGTGAAGGGCAGCCACGTTCAGATGTAGAAATAGTTGCAGATAACATCCAATTTCTTGATCGTCCTTCAAAAGAGGAAGGATTTATGGAGGAAATACCTGCAGAGGAAACTCCAGAAGATGAAGTTCCATTTTAGGAGGTCGTATGGCAAACGAAACATTTAAATTTAGAAGGAAAAAGAAGTACTGTTTTTTCTGTAAAGAAGGCATAGATTATATTGATTACAAAGATGAAAATCTTTTGAGAAGATTTATTTCAGACAGGGCAAAAATTCGCTCTCGTAGAGCAACTGGGACGTGCGCAAAACACCAGAGAAGACTGGCAGTGGCAGTAAAAAGAGCTCGTGAAATGGGACTTCTCCCATACGTTATTCCTAAAAAGAGGTGAAAGAGCACGTTCTAACAATTTTATAGTTCGGGAGAGAGGAGGTTAAATGTTCTTTATAATTCTTGTCCTCATTCTTTTCTTAGCAGTAATTGTTCTTTCTTATTTACTTTTAAGAAAAGGAAGGGAGGGGAAGCCTCTTCCTGTAGACATAGATCTTTATCTACTTGTGGATAAAGAAACAGGTCTTTATAACCGCCGTTTTTTTACCAAAAGAATTTTGGAAGAAATTCATCGTTTTGAGAGATATCGAGCTCCTTTTACAATTGCAATTTTACAGCTCCCACCTGCGGTAAAGGAACTAAAAGACGATAAGCTGGGGAGACTTCTCAGGCGTTTGGGGAGTATAATTGAGAAAGACACAAGGCTTACAGACCTTGTAAGCCGGTTTGGAAGAGAAGATATTGGGGTACTTTTTTCAATGACTGGGAGAAGGGGAGCAGACGTACCGGTTTATAGGCTCAAAGATAAAATTGAAGCCGTTTTAAAAGAAGATGGAATAGAGGGAGAAGCAAGGTTTGCTGTTTACAGCTACCCTGAGCAGTCGGAAAAGATTAAAAAGTTTTTGGATAAGATCAAGGAGGGAAGTATTTGAAAGTAAAGATAGTTTTAATAGAGAACATACCAGGTTTGGGTGAATCTGGTAAGGTTCTTGAAGTTTCCAAAGGTTATGCTGAGAACTATCTTTTCCCTAAAGGATTAGCCAGGAAAGCAACGGAAGCAACCTTACGCGAGATAGAAGAAAGGAGTAAAAGAAGTAAAGAAAAGGAAGAGAAAGAAAAGAAAGAGGCTTTAGAAAAGAAAAAAATTTTGGAGGAGAAACCTCTAATTATAAAAGTTAAAGCAGGTGAGAAAGGGAAACTTTTTTCTTCCATAGGCGGAAAGGAAATTGCTCAAGCTATTTTGAAACAGCGGGGAATTAAGATAGATAAGAAAGAGATAGAAATGGAAAGGCCGATTAAGGAGATAGGTGAGTATACTGTGGAAGTTAGAGTTTTTTCTCAAATAAAAGCAGAAGTTAGCTTGATTGTGGAGGCTTTTTGAAAGCGCAGAGAGACTTTTCTGAGTCAACATTTATCGAGAGAGTTCCTCCTCACAGTATAGAAGCGGAGATTTGTGCTTTAGGTTCTATGCTCCTTTCTTCCGATATCATTCCTGATGTGATGGAGATATTAAATGCCGGCTCTTTTTATCGAGAAGCTCACCGAAAAATATTCCAGGCTATCCATGATTTATACCTAAGAGGAGAAGCAGTTGACCCCATAACCGTGGCTGAAGTCCTTAAATCTCGGAACCAGCTTGAAGAAGTAGGTGGGAAATCTTACTTACTTGATCTTGTTTCAAGCGTTCCTACAGCAGCAAATGCTGTTCACTATGCGAGAATAGTGGAGAAAGATGCTACCCTTCGCCAGTTAATAAGAGCAGCGACGGAAATCGCACACATTTCTTATGAAGCTCCCGAAGATGTGGGAAAGGTTTTAGATAAAGCAGAGAGCCTTATCTTTGGCGTAGCTAAGAAGAGAATTTCGGAGCAGTTTATTCCTCTTAAAGAGCTGGTAACAGAGGCTTTTGAGGAAATTGAAAAGCTTTACGAAAAAGACACGAAGGTAACAGGTCTTCCTACAGGCTTTCCTGAGCTTGATAATTTGACTTCAGGACTTCACCCCTCTGATTTAATCATTGTAGCTGCGAGGCCAGCCATGGGTAAAACCTCTTTTGTTTTAGGAATTGCGGAGCATTTAGCAATTAGAGAAAAAGTTCCAGTAGCTATTTTCTCCTTGGAGATGTCTCGATATCAGTTAGTGCAAAGATTGCTTTGTTCAGAAGCGAGGGTTGATGCTCAAGCTTTGAGGACAGGAAGGGTAAACGATAGCGATTGGCAGAGGCTTTCGCGAGCAGTCGGCTACTT
>Ga0180901_1081_pt1 | contig 22925 bp, 25 predicted proteins | sample Deesub1362A_J573_FD_124299 | JGI IMG/M metagenome (GOLD analysis project Ga0180901, IMG submission 124299) | Unclassified bacterium JdFR-66
ACTGGGTAAGCCAGGTTTATATTGCCACCACTCATAGCCACGTTCTTTTCTTCACCAATCGCGGTAGAGTTTATCGACTCAAAGTGCATCAAATTCCGGAAGCAGGGAGGACAGCTCGAGGCCAAGCAATAGTAAATCTCTTGCCTTTAAAACCGGAAGAAAGAGTAATGGCAGCCATTGCAGTGAAGGATTTTGAGGAAGGGAAGTACATACTTTTTGTCACTAAAAAAGGTTTAGTGAAGAAAACATCTCTCCAGGAGTATGAAAATATTAGGTCAACTGGAATCGTGGCTCTTATTTTAAGAGAAGGAGATGAGTTGGTTCAAGCAAGGCTCACCGATGGAAGCAGGGAAATGGCTCTCTTTACTCGCTTAGGAAAATCTATTCGCTTTTCAGAAAAGGAGATTAGACCGATGGGCAGGGCAGCTTCAGGCGTGAAAGGCATCTCTCTAATTTCGGAGGAGGATTCAGTAGTAGGAGCAGTAGTTGTGAAGGAGGGTGACGTGTTGCTGGTTACGGAGAAGGGATACGGAAAAAGGACGCCTTGGAGTGCCTTTCCTAAACAGCGGAGAGGAGGCCAGGGAGTAAAAGCCATCTCCTTTATGCCTCAAAAAGGGCATTTGGCAGGGGCGATTACAGCAAAGGGAAAAGAGGAAATAGTTCTAGTTACCCAATCCGGTCAGGTGATTAGAATAAAGGCGAGGGGGATTTCCCGCATGGGGCGGTATGCGCAAGGAGTCCGACTTATAAATCTTTCGCCGGATGACGCAGTTTCATCTGTGGTGCGCTTAGAATGAAAAAATTTGAGTACATAGATCACACAGCTGATATGGGGGTCATTGCCTGGGGTAAAGATTTAAAGGAAGTCTTTGCAAATGCAGCTTTAGCAATCTTTAATTTTATGATAGATTTAAAAGACGTCTCTCCGGAAAAAGAAGTAAAGGTTGAGGTTGAAGCGGAAGATTTAGAAACACTGTTGATTGAGTGGATAAATGAACTTCTTTACCATTTTGAAAGTAAAGAAATGGTTTTTTCCAAATTTGTAATAGAAGAGATTTCCGAGAGAAAGTTGGTTGCAAGGGCATTGGGCGAAAAGATTGATTTAAAAAAGCACAGCCTAAAAGAGTATATAAAGGCGTGCACTTATCACCTTCTTAAAGTAGAAAAGAGCAAAGATAGTTGGAAAGCCCAGTTTATTTGTGATGTCTAGGAGGAGACAATGAAGATAGAAAAGAAAACATCGTTCACTTACGAGATTCCAAAAGAGTATAAGAAAGGAATGAGAGTTCCTGGAATAGTCTTTGCAGACGAAGACCTGCTTAAAAAAGCGGAGCAGGACAGGGCAGTGGAGCAGGTCGCTAATGTGGCCTTTTTGCCTGGAATAGTAAGAGCTTCATTTGCTATGCCGGATATTCATTGGGGTTACGGATTCCCTATCGGAGGAGTAGCAGCGACTGACCCGGAAGAAGGCGGAGTGATTTCACCGGGAGGAGTTGGTTTTGACATCTCTTGTGGAGTAAGACTTATGCGGACAGACCTCACTGTAGAGGAAGCACGGCCTTATTTAGAGAGATTAATGCAGGCATTAAATCGGAATATTCCCAAGGGTGTGGGAAGTCGAGGTAAAATTAAAGCCCGGAGACGGGAGTTGGAAAGGTTGATGGTGGAGGGAGCGAAATGGGCAGTAAAGAATGGTTACGGATGGCCAGAAGACTTAGAGCGCATAGAAGACGGTGGCTATCTAGAAGGAGCAGATCCTGCGAAAGTTTCTTCTCGAGCTTTTGAGAGGGGAGGGGATCAACCGGGTACTTTAGGGGCAGGCAATCATTTTTTGGAGATTCAAAAAGTGGAAGAAATTTTTGATGAGAAAGCTGCTCAGGGTTTTGGATTGTTTAAAGGTCAGTTAGTGGTGATGGTTCACTCAGGCTCGCGTGGGTTTGGACATCAGATTTGCACTGATTACTTGAAAGTGATGGACAGGGCAATGAGGAAGTATGGTTTTTCCCTTCCCGATAGACAGTTAGCTTGCGCTCCTCTCGATTCACCGGAAGGAAAGAGCTACTTTTCTGCTATGGCCTGCGCGGTTAATTATGCCCTTTGCAATCGTCAAATCTTAGGGCATTGGGTGAGAGAATCTTTTGAGCAAGCTTTTCAAAAAAGTGCTCGCTCCTTAGGACTTGATTTAGTTTACGATGTCTCTCACAACATTGCCAAGGTTGAATTTCATGAAGTCGATGGGAGAAAAAAAAGGCTTTGTGTTCATCGAAAAGGTGCTACCCGTGCGTTCGGTCCCAATAACCCTTCTGTGCCCAGGAAGTATCGCCACCTGGGACAGCCAGTAATTATACCCGGAGATATGGGCACAGCTTCATATGTTCTCGTGGGAACAAGAGAGGGAGAGAAGATAGCATTTGCTTCAACCTGCCACGGTGCGGGAAGGGTAATGAGCAGAAGCGAGGCAAAAAGGAGAATTAGGGGAGAAAACTTAAAAAGAGAGCTGGAGGGAATGGGGATTTATGTTATGGCAGGGCATTTAGCACTTTTGGCGGAAGAGGCACCTGCTGCTTATAAAGACGTCTCCCGAGTAGTGGAGATTTGTGAAGGTGCAGGCCTTTCCCGAAAAGTAGCTAAACTTTTACCCCTAGGAGTAGTAAAGGGGTAGAAAGGAGGGGATGATGGAAGAAAAGGAGGTTGGGAGAGTCACTCACTACTTTTCAAAAATTGGCGTGGCGGCTGTAGAACTCAAAGACAAGCTGAGGGTAGGAGACACTATTCACATTAAGGGTCACACCACTGACTTCACGCAAGAAGTTTCTTCTATGCAGATTGAGCACGAATCCGTTTCTGAAGCAGGAGCAGGTCAGTCAGTTGGAATCAAGGTAAGAGAGAAAGTAAGAGAGCATGACATTGTGTATAAGGTTATCGAGTAATTAAAGTGAGAAAGACGAGCATCCTTTTAATATCTTTAGCCTTACTTTTTTTAATACTTATTCTTTCTCCTCGCGGTTTTTTCAAAGAGAATGTGAACTTTGCCTTTGATGAGAAAGGAAACTCTGCTGTGGAAGTCCAGCTCGACCCACCGTTTTATAAAAAAAGAATTTCTCCTCAAACTCTTTTAAAAACCACTGTCTTTAAGAGTGACTATCTTTTTGTCGTTTACTATCAATTTAAATTGGAGGGAGATTTAACTCTTCCCCAATCTCCCAGACCGGTTTATCTCGTCCTGTCATTGCCTGGAAGTATAATTGAAAGCAATGCGGATAGAATTGAAGAGGGGAAGGCATACTGGTTACTCACAGGTGCACAAAAGGAAAGCTTTCTTCTCAGAACCAGATATATTCGATGGTGGTACATTCTCCTCTTTCTTTTTGCATTTTCTTACCTCTCCTGGTGGTGGGTGAAAGGAAAAGGAGCAGTTGTTTCATAAAAAGTTTTTTGGTAAAGTTACCAAAAATTTACGAAAGGGGGTGAAAGAATGGATTTTGGGAGAGCCTTTTCTTACGTGACTGAAGATAGCGAATGGCTAAAGAAAGTTGGCTTGGGTGGTTTGTTTATGTTGTTAGTAGTTACAATACCGGCTGTTTTTGGTTATTTTCTCGAGGTTATTCAGAAAGTTGCCTGGCGTCAGGAGACTCCTTTGCCTGAGTGGAGCGATTTTGGAGATAAATGGGTCAAAGGACTTCTCTTTTGCATCATTGCTTTCATCTATTCCCTACCGGGTACAATCATCATGTTTATTGGCTTTGTCCCTGTTTTTATGGCGGGGTTAGCAGGAAGCGAAAGAGGAGCTGGAATTGCTGTTGGGGGCATGTTTATTTTCATGGCACTAGCCTTCCTCTGGTTCCTGGTGGTGGCAGTGATCTTCCCTGCTGTTTCTATCCAATACGCTCTTTATAGAAATTTCGGAGCTGCTTTTCAGTTCAGCCAGATAATTAAAATAATAACTGCAAATGTGGGAGCTTATATCATGGCCATCATTACTTATTTGGTAGCTAATTTTCTGGCCTCTCTACCTTCGATTATTCCTCTTATAGGCACAATTATTTCACTCTTTGCTTACTTCTATGCCTATTTAGTAGGAGCACATGCTTTTGGACAGATAGCGCAAGGTTTGGTTCAACAGCAGGCACCTGCTTCTTCTGAAGCACCGAGTGAGAGTTGATATAGGTTTAAACTTAGTTTAAAATAGCGCTGTTTTAGGGGATAAAGCAGTGATTGCATCATTCGATGTAGTAGAGATTATAGCAGCTATGGCTCTTGCTAGCGATTCGCTAGCAAATCACTGTACTTTTCATGCCTGGCGAGTTGCTTTACTTTCTACTAAAATTGCGGAGTTATGCTTTCCGGAGAGAAAAGCAGAAGTTTTCTATGCAGGTCTTTTGCATGATATTGGGGCGATCGCTTTAGATAAACCCATTGTTTATTATCCTACCCCTCGAGAGCAAATTGGAAACGAAGTTTTAAGGGAACACCCCATTAAGGGAGCACAAATAGTTTCCAATATCCCCGGTTTAAAAAAAGCTTCTCATTTTGTCCTTTATCATCACGAATGGTATGACGGAAGCGGTTATCCTTTTGGGCTTAAAGGAGAAGAAATTCCCTTTGGAGCTCAGATAATCAGGCTTTCTGATTCTTTAGATGTGATGTGTAGATATTTCAAAAAAGATGTTACCAGAGACATGTCCTTTTTAGTGGGGAGAGAGTTCGGTTCCCTTGTTTGGGAAGCGTTTCTTGAAGTTTTAGGGAACCGCATTTTCTTTGAAGATTTTATGAGAGATGAAGTCCTGCCCGAAATCTTTCGTGAGGTGGAAACAGGCCTTCCTCCTGTCGCCCTTCCTTCGGGAAGAAAGGCTATCCAGTCGAGCATTCAAGTTTTTGGTGAGATTGTCGATGCACGACACCAATATACGGCAGGTCACTCCAGAAGAGTAGCCAAGTACACCAGGCTTATTTTAAAAGAACTTTCCTTTTCAAAAAGGGAGATAGACAGAGCTTATTGGAGCGCTCTTTTACACGACATCGGAAAAGTTGCCATACCAAAAGAAGTTTTAGATAAGCCTGGAAAATTAACGCCTGAAGAGACATCTGAAGTTAAAAGGCATCCCCTGGTTTCCACGAAAATTTTGGAAAGGGTTACATTTTTAAAGTCACTTCTTCCTGCTGTCTTTCATCATCATGAAAGATATGATGGGAAGGGCTATCCGGTGGGCTTAAAAGGGGAGAGAATCCCTTCTATCGCTCGAGCAATGGCAGTAGCAGATGCTTTTGATGCCATGACCAGTGACAGGCCTTACCGCGTTCCTATTTCTCCCAAAGAAGCTTTGAAGGAAATTTGGAGGAATTCTGGAACTCAGTTTGATCCGGAGTTCGTTAAGGCAGCAAGCAAAGCATTGGCAGGTTAAAAAAGACGCAGCTCTTCAGTGTCTTCCTTTCTTCTCACTTCATTGGAGTAAATATGCGCTATTCTTAAAGGCTCAGGAAGCCTGTGCTTTCTCGCACAGAGAAGAACGAATTTAACTGCTGTATCCAGGTCAACTTTATGGCCTATGCTCACAAAGACGGGGGCTACTTTATCTTTTGTTCTCAAAACTCTGCCGATTTCCTGACCATTTTTTAAAAGAGGTGAAGTGGAACCTCTTTTTTCATCTGGCTCTACATACTCGCCCACAAGTACTTTTTTAGCTACGCCAATGCTGGGTTTGTCCAGAATAACTCCTAAGTGGGAGGCAATTCCAAATCCACGCGGGTGAGAAATGCCGTGTCCATCGAAAAGAATGATATCGGGTTCGGAGTTTATTTTTTCAAATGCTTTTAGCAGAGAAGGCCCTTCTCTAAAAACTAAAAGGCCTGGAATGTAGGGAAAACTTGCCTTTTCAGAGAAAGACGCTTTTTCGATTAAGGAAAAGTCGGGGAAGGAGAGTGAAACCACTACGCTATAAACCTTATCTTCTTCTTTGGAGTAGGATACATCAGCTGCAGCTACCACATTTACTTCTTCAATTTTTATTTCCGGTTTTAAAATTAACTTGCGGGAAAGATTTATTTGAATTTCTCTTGCTTCTGGCGGTGTAACATTAAAAGGATGAGCGTTTTTCACCCTCATGCCTTCATGATAGTGAAAAAAAGGGGGAACGTCTAGCGAATAAGCTTTTCAATTTTTTTTCGGAGTTCCTCTTCTGGAATCCCACCTACTACTTTATCCACCTGTTTGCCGCTCTTATCTAAGAAAATAAAAGTCGGGATGTACTGCACTCCATATTTCGCTGCTTCCTCATCGTTTTCTTTCTCATCTACATTTAAAATCTGGAAATCAACTTGACCTGAAAACTCTTTCTTTAGCCTATCCACGACAGGCGCCATCTCTTGGCAGGTTGGTCACCAAGGAGCATAGAATTCAATCACGGTAGGCCTTTTAATTTCGACACTCTTTCTATCACTTTTTTTGGGAGTGGAAGTAGATTTAGAAGTGGATTTCTGGGGGGAACATGAGGTTGAAACGGTAATAAAAGTGAGAAGGAATAAAATGAGGAAGAGAAAAGATATTTTTCTGGCTTTCTTTAAAATATTCATTGGAGCATGATATCAATTTATGGCTAAATTTGTAAAGGGATTAAATCTTTTGAGAAGAAGGGAGTTGGAGACAACGGAGACTGAGGAAAGAGCCATAGCTAGAGCAGCAAGTTCAGGAGGAAGAAGAATTTGAAAGAAGGGGTAGAGTGCACCAGCAGCAATTGGAATGCCCAGAGTGTTGTAGAAGAATGCCCAGAAAAGATTTTGCTTGATTTTTCTCATAGTGGCTTTAGAAAGTTCAATCGCAGCCACCACTTCTCTTAAATCATCTTTAATGAGCACGATGTCACCTGTTTCAATGGCTACATCTGTGCCTGAGCCCAGAGCGATTCCCACATCAGCTTGGGCTAGTGCAGGGGCGTCATTTATGCCGTCGCCAACCATGGCTACGAAGCCTTCTTTTTCTTGAAGCTTCTTAACGGCATCTTTTTTCTCATGGGGAAGAACTTCCGCTAAAACTTCTTCAATTCCCACTTTTTTAGCCACAGCTTGAGCGGTTCTTTTATTATCTCCGGTGATCATAGCTGTTTTTAAACCCATTTTCTTAAGCAATGAGACGGCTTCTTTTGCCCACTCTTTAGGAGTGTCTTCAATGCCGATTATGGAGAGAATTTCACTGTCTTGTGCTAGATAAACGACCGTCCTTCCCTCTTCTTCCCAGGATTTTGCTTTTTCTTCAAAACCATTTAAGTTGAATTTTTTATTTTCCATGAATTTCTTGTTTCCGAGATAAACCTCACTTCCATTATTTAAGTGCACCTTAACGCCTTCTCCAGGAAAGGCTTTAAAGTTTTTAGGTTCAGGAAAGGAGAGAGAAAGCTCTTTTGCTTTTTTTAAGATAGCTTCGGCTAAGGGGTGCTCGGAGCGGCTTTCTGCTGAGGCTGCCAGGGAGAGAGCTCTTTCTTCCTTAATTTTGGGTGAATAAATGGAGACCACTAGGGGCTCTCCTTTAGTGAGGGTGCCAGTTTTATCAAAGACAATAGCTTTAATCTTTTCTACTTTTTGCAAAACTTCACCATTCCTTATTAAAATTCCTCTCTCAGCTCCCTTTCCCATACCCACAATTAAGGCAGTAGGAGTAGCCAAACCAAGGGCGCAGGGGCAGGCAATAACAAGAACGGCCGTGGCGGCTGTGATAGCAAAGGGAATACCGTTACCAGAAACAAGCCAGAAGATAAAGGTGAAAAAGGCAATGATTAAAACGAAGCTTACAAAATAAGAGGAGACGATATCTGCAAGTTGCTGGATTGGAGCCTTACTTCCTTGGGCTTCTTCAACCATTTTGATGATTTGGGATAAAATGGTCTCTTTGCCCACTCGAGTGGCTCTTACTTTGAGAAATCCCAGCTTGTTCAAAGTTGCTCCCACAACTTCATCGCCTGGCTTTTTCTCTTGGGGGAGACTTTCTCCGGTGAGCATGGATTCATCAACGGAGGAATACCCGTCTAAAACTACTCCATCTACAGGTATTTTTTCTCCCGGTTTGACTAAGACAATTTCTCCCACCTTTACATCTTCGGCGGGAATTTCAATTTCCTCACCTTGGCGTAAAACTCGAGCTTTTTTGGGAGAAATTTCCAAAAGTTTTTGAATAGCTTCTGAAGTCTTTCCTTTAGCTCTTGCTTCTAAAAACTTACCTAAAAGAATAAAAGTGATTATTAAAACAGCCGACTCATAAAAAACGGGACCTTTAAAGAAAAATGTGGTGAAAAGGCTGTAAAAGTAAGCAGCAGAAGTTCCCAAGGCAATGAGAGTGTCCATGTTTGCAGTTTTATTTTTCAAAGCGGAAAAAGCGGAGCGGTAAAAGCGCATACCCGGACCAAACTGCACAGGTGTGGCTAGAAGAAAGAGAACCACTCTCTTTAAGGGGAATTGAAGAAAATAAGTTATGATGAGAGTAGGAACTGCTACACTTAAGGAAAAAAGAAAGAGCTTTTGAAGAAGCTTAATCTCTTTCTCTTGAGCTTTTTTCTGCTCCTCTATGGAAATTCTCTTTTCTTTACTTTCTATGATCCTGTACCCTAAAAGGGCAATTTTTTCTTCAATCTCTTTTAAGGGAGTTATGTCGGGGTCAAACTCCACAAGAGCTTGCTCATTGGCAAAAGAAACATTCACTTCTTTAACCCCTTCTAAACTTGAAAGGACCTTTTCAATGCTCAGGGCACAAGCTTGGCAATGCATGCCCGAAATGGGGAGAACAATTTTTTTAAATGCCATCTCTCCCTTCCTTCTCTTTAATAATTTCAGTAGCTACAGGGTAATAGCGGGAGACTCTTTTGCTTTCTGGTCCAAAGAAGAGGCGAATTAGGAGAAAAGAAAGAAGAAGAAATAAAAAAGCAAAAAGAACGGCCATTCCTTCGCCAGCTCTTCCTGTTATCTTTCCAAAATAAAGGCCGAAAAAGTAGCCTAGAAAGAAAAGAACAAGGGGTATGCCGTAAAGAATGAAAGCAGCTGTAAGGGCAATTTTTTCTTTTATCTCCACCTTTACCATATCGCCTACGCGAGCCTGAGCTTTGTTTTCCGCTTCTGTCACTGCTTCTTTTCCTAAAGCGGTGATAAGACAAGCCCCGCACTTTTTGCAAGCCTCTTTTGTAGGTATGACTACTTTTATCAGATTCCCTTTTACTTCCACTACTCTGCCTAGCTCTTCCATTTATTCCACCTAGCGGAGAAATCGTTTAAGAGCTTCTTCCAACTCTTCAATTAATTCGTCGCCATTTCCCTTCTTAATAGCATTGGTTACGCATGTCTCCATGTGACCTCTCAAAATAACCAGTCCTACGCGGTCCAAGGCTGCTCTGACGGCGGAAATCTGATTTAATATATCAATGCAGTAGCGATCTTCTTCGAGCATTTTTAAGATGCCCTGAACTTGACCTGCGACTTTCTTTAATCTTTTACCTGCTTCTTCCTTGTGTTTTGGTAGCATACCCTACACCTCTAGGGTATTATACACAATCAAATTCACTCGGTCAACAGCTTTTCAAATATCCCTCATTTGTGTGATTGTGAAAAACCTTTTGAGGGATTTATTTTTGCGCTTTTAGGTCGAAGAAAAAGATAAATAGGACAAAAAGGAAGAGAGGGAAAATGGGTTCAAAAAGCTATTTAACGTCGAAAGAAGTGGCAAAAATATTTGGAGTCTCTACGAAAACAGTTAGACGGTGGGCAGATCAGGGACTCATTCCGTTTTTTACCACACTGGGCGGGCATCGACGTTTTCCCACCAAGAAAATCAGGGATTTAAAGGAAAGGCTGGTGAAGGGAGATGAAGGAAAAAGTCTTAATAGTAGAAGATGATCTCTCTCTTTCTCGCATGCTTCAGATAAATCTCGAAAAGGAAGGCTATATAGTGCAAGTTGCTAAGGATGGACCTAGGGCTCTTGCTGTTGCTTCTTATGAACTTCCCGACCTTATCATCTTAGACGTGGGCTTACCCGGCTTAGACGGCTTTGCGGTGGCTGAAGCTTTAAAAAAGGACTTAAGAACACGATACATACCCATAATAATGTTAACCGCTTATAGTGGATTGAAGGACAAATTAACGGGATTTGAAAAAGGAGTAGAGGATTATATTCCTAAACCTTTTGACCTCCCTGAACTTTTGGCCAGGGTTAAAGCAGTTTTAAAGAGAGCTGGAAGAAGGAAAGTGATTGATGAACTTACTGGCTTTCCTGGTGAAAATGAGATAAGGGAAGAGTTTGAGAAGAAGATTTCCGAGAACCAACCGACTGCCTTAATCTTCATCGAGGTAAAAGAGGATTATCCCAAGGGAAAGGAACTGCAAAAGGTTTTGAAAAAAGTGAGTGAAGTTTTATGGTCAGTTTTAGATCCTGAAAGAGAAATCGCTTCTTATTTGGGAGGAAAAAAGTTTGCTCTCCTCACCACGCCCATAAGGGCGATGCAAATTTGCGTTCCTATAATCAGAAAGTTCGAAAGGCTTCAAGGGAAAAGTTTTGAGGGAAAACTGAGAGTAGTAGGAGAAGAAAGTGAGGAAGGAGCACACCTTCTTCTAGCAGTGGTTACCAGCGAAGAGCTGATTAAGGATTACAGGGGGGCAAAGGAGAGGGCAGAAGAAATGCTTGAAAAAGCGAGAAGCATGGCTGGAAGCGTCTGGCTCGACTTTAAACAATTTGCTAGAGAGATAAGATGAAGGAAGAAAGCATATTTGAGGAAGTAAAAAAAGTTATAAAGTTAAAAACCTTTCGTCTCGTTTTGATTCTCGTGGTTTTAATCGGTGGCTCAGGTTTTATTCTAGCCACAGCTGCGAGTTATTATTATGCCAAGGAAAGAATTTGGCAGGAGATTTCCTCTCATCATCTCCATGAGGTAGAAGTTCTTTTTAATGAAATTAGTACATTTTTAAGAGACAAAAAAGCGCTAATTAAAGGCGTTGCCTATGAGGTTATGCACGAAGCAAGGAGCAGGGGGGAGGCAGAGAAGGAGCTTAAAAAGTATTTGAAATTCGACCTAGATTTACAGGAAATAGTTTTAACTGATGAGGAGGGAAAAGTTTATGCTTTTGTTTCCCGGGAGGGCAGAGTAAGCCTGAGAAAAGATTTATTAGAATTAGGGGAAGTAAAAAGTGAAGAAATTAATTTTAAAAGCAGTTTGGAAGAAAAAAAGACTTTTATTTACTCATCGTATAAGTTTAAAAATGAAGGAAAGGAGCTAATCCTTTTAGCTAAGTTTAATACAGACAGTTTGTTTAAAAACATTCTCTCTTTAAGGACGAATGGTAGTCCTTATATTGTTGATTCAAAAGGCTACGTCCTTCTTCATTCTAATAAAGATTTAATAGGAAAAAGAGTCAATCTTTCTTCTCGAGACCCATTTAGAGAAACTGTTTTGCAGAAGAGAGTTTGCGACTCTCTTTCTCCAGATGATAGGTATGTAAATGAGGCGGGGAAAAGGGTAGTAGCAGCAGGAATGCCTTTCGTTCCTTTAGGTTGGGGGTTGATTTTAGAATATCCAGAAGAAAGCGTCCTTTATCCATTGAAAAAAGTCAGGCTGAGCACCTTTTTAGTGGGTCTATTGGGATTTATCGCTGCTTTTCCCATCGCTTTTTTGGGGACATTTTTCTTCGTTCGTCCTTTAGAAAAGCTTAAAGAAGGAGCAGAGAGGATAAGCCAAGGAGACCTAGATTTTCGTTTACCAAATGTTGAAGGCAAGTGGGAGATCCCCAAACTCAACAGAGCCTTTAATGAGATGGCAGAAAACCTTAAAAAGAAAATTGAAGATTTACAAAGAGCCAGGAGGGAAGTGAGTGAGGCAACAGCAAAGACTTTAAAAGCTAGTCGGGAAATCATGAGTTCTTTGGAGATACCAATTATAGGGGAGAAGGCGGCTCAGCAGGCACTTGATTTGTTTGAAGGAGACATCTGTTGTATTTATTGGCTTTCCAATGATTTAGGTAATATCTGTGTGGGCAGAGGGGAGTTTAATGGGGTAGAAGAAAGGGTTGAGGAGAATCACCTAAAGAAGAAAATTTTAGAGGTAGTAAGTTCAAAGGGTGTGGAGGAGGAAGAAGTGAAAAAAGTTTTTTCAGAGGCATTTGAGCCTTTAGGCTTAAAAAGCTTCTATCCTGTTTCTATTACCTCTGATGGTGAAAGAGTGGGCTTAATGGTTTTAGGGAGCAGGAAACCTCATCTTCTTTCTTCCGAAAAGATAAATCTTCTAAGCTTGTTGGCGGATGAGGTAGGGGTTAAATACAAAAACGCCCAGTTTTTAAAGAGGATTCGGGAGGAAGAGGAGAAGTACCGCACCTTATTTGAGTTTTCAGAAAGTGCCACCGTAGTTATTGATGAGGACAAAACTCTTTTAATGGTAAACAAAAAATTTGAGGAAGTCTCCGGGTATAAAAGGGAAGAGATTGAAGGAAAGATGAAGTTTGTGGATTTTCTCCCTCCTGAGGAGATGGAAAGATTAATCAGGTATCACGAGTTAAGAAGGATTAATCCGAGAAAAGCGCCTACGAGTTATGAGTTTTGGTTTTTAAATAGGGAAGGTAAGAGGAGATTGATGGAGATATCGGTTTCCCTTATACCCGGGACGAAGAAGAGTATAGCTTCTCTCATTGATATTACTGAGAAGAGAGAGCTGGAAAGAAAACTGGAGGCAGTATTAAAAAATATGGCGGACGGAGTTATAGCTACGGATGAGAAAGATAAAGTTGTTCTCATAAACCCTGTAGCTCAAAAGATGCTTAAAGAAGTTTTGAGTTCAGAGCCTCGTGAGGTTTTAGGTAAAAAAATAACCGAGGTATTAAAAGAACCGCTTTTTAAGGAGTTGTACAGAAGAAAGGGTGAAAATGAGATTTCCACAGAATTTTGCTTTAATACAGCACCCATTCGCTGCTATAAAGTGATTTTAACTCCTTTAAAGAGCGAGGAAGGAAGAATTATGGGGAATGTTCTTACCCTGCACGATTTGTCGCAGGAGAAGAGGGTAGCTAAGATGAAATCCGACTTCGTTTCTACTGTTTCCCACGAGCTCAGAACTCCTCTCACCGCAATTTTAGGTTTTGGAAAGACTTTGTTAAGAGAGGATGTTTCCTTTTCTGAAGAAGAGAGGAGGGAGTTTGTAGAGACAATCGTGAGAGAGGGAGAAAGACTCTCTCGATTAATAGAGGATATGCTGGATCTTTCGCGAATAGAAGCGGGAAGAATTGAATTCAATATAAAGCCTCTTGACCCTGTGCCGATAGTTAAAAGGGTGGTTAAGAGTTTGAAAGCCACAACAAATAAACACAAGTTTGCTATTTCTATATCGAAAGATTTACCTAGAGTCCTAGCAGATGAGGACCGCTTGGAGCAGGTTTTCTTAAATCTTATTGGAAATGCAGTTAAATATTCACCGGAGGGAGGAAAGGTGAAAATCTCTGCTTATGCTAAGACAAAAGCTGTTGAGTTCTGCGTGGCTGATGAAGGAATAGGAATGACGGAAGAGGAAGTTAGGGAGGTATTTAAGCCATTTTTCCGTACCGGAGAGAGCCAAAAGAGGATGATTCGAGGAACGGGTTTAGGACTTCCAGTAACTAAAGGATTTATTGAGGGGATGGGAGGGAAGATTTGGGTAGAAAGCGAGAAGGGAAAAGGAACAAAATTCTACTTTGAGATTCCAAGGGGGGATTCTTCATGAAGAAAGGGAAGATTCTCTGTGTTGACGACGAGAAAAACATATGTCGACTTCTTAAAGTGAATTTGGAAGCAGAAGGATACTCTGTAGACATCGCTTTTAATGGAGAAGAAGCTTTAAAAAGATTGAAAGAGAAAAGGTACGATTTAATCATCACTGACCTCCTTATGCCCAAACTTGATGGCTGGGAGCTTTTGAAAAGAATTAAGAGTGAAACAAAGAACAAGAATGCGCCGGTAATTGTCCTTTCTGTGGTCAAGAAAGAAAAGAATTTTTTAGAGGTCGATGCCTACTTGGTAAAGCCCTTTGATATAAAAAGGCTTTCGCAAGAGGTGAAGACCATTTTGGAGAGTAAAAATGTTTGACATCCTTGTGGTGGACGATGAAGCCTCTTTAAGAAAACTTATCCAAATTAACCTTTCTCGGGAAGGTTTAAAGGTGAGGGAAGCAAAAGATGTTGAGGAAGCCTGGGAGAAAATAAGAGAGAAGAAACCTCATTTAGTCCTTCTTGATGTGATGCTTCCTGGAAGGAGTGGCTTGGATTTTTTAAAAGAGCTACGGGAAAGTGAGTTTTCAGATATTAAAGTAATTATCCTTTCCGCTCGAGCTCAGAGGGACGATATAGAAAAAGGAAAAAGGGCAGGAGCAGATGGTTATATTGTGAAGCCATTTGACCCTATCGCTTTAGGCAAAAAAATAAAAAGATTTCTCCGGGAAATGCCCTCTTCTTTTGAAGTTGTTCACTGTTAAAACCCGGGAATTATCTTTGTGAGGTAGAGGGAGAGGCGGGTTAAGTTTCCTGTAAGGAGAAGAAAGCCGAAGAGAAGAAGGAAAAGACCGCTTATTTTCTCCACCACATTTAAAAAAATTTTTGTTCTCTGCAAAAAGGTTAAAAAGTAATCGAAGAGAAGGCCAAAAGTAAGAAATGGTATACCTATTCCTAGAGAATATGTGAATAGAAGAGAAGCACCCTTAAAGGTAGACCCTTGAATAGCTGCGTAAGTTAGAACCGCTCCCACCAGGGGGCCTACGCAAGGTGTCCAGCCTAAAGCAAAGACTGCTCCCAGAAGAAAAGCCCCGCTTATTCCTAGAGATTTGCTTTTCCAAGAAAGTCGATAGGTTTTTTGGAGGAAAGAAAGGCGAATAATTCCCAAAAGATGAATGCCAAAAAGGAGAATGACAACTCCTGCTACCTGGGTGATTAAAGTACGATAAACCCTTAAATGTTGACCTATTGTGCCTGCTCCTGCTCCAAGCAGAGTAAAAAAAAGAGAGAAACCCAGAACAAACAAAAGGTTCTTAAGGAAAGATATTTTTTTCTCCCTCTTCTCTTTGGAAGTTCCTGCCAGATAGGAAAAGTAAGCCGGAATGAGAGGAAGAAGACAAGGAGAGAAAAAGGAGAGAAGACCCACGATAAAGGCAGCCAAATAGGAAATATTATTCATAGCGTAAGAATATCAAAATGGAAGTAAAGAATTAATAGGATTTAACCGACGGAAGCCATTGGTGCCTTTAGGATTTGAACAAAGACTTTGACCAGGCGGGGGTCGAACTGTTTACCTGCCTGGCTTTTGAGTTCTTGAACGGCCTCTTCTTGCGTTAGAGCAGGTCGATAAACTCTTTCTGTGGTCATAGCATCATAGGCGTCAGCGATTCCTAAAATGCGGGCCAGAAGAGGTATTTCTTCTCCTGCCAGCCCTTTAGGATAGCCGTGCCCATCCCAGCGTTCGTGATGATAAAGAACTGTTTCGATAGCTGGGCCAAGGGCGGTAACCGATTCAATTATTTTCGCTCCAATAACAGGATGCTTTTCAATAGCTTTTCGTTCCCTTTTAGTGAGGGGACCTTTCTTCTTTAAAATAGAGTCGTCAACTCCTATTTTTCCAATGTCGTGAAGAATTCCCGCTAGTTCTAGAGAGTCAACGTCTTCTTGGGGGAGCTTGAGAGCTTTTCCAATGAGAACAGCATAGCGGGAAACATTTTGAGAATGCCCTTTAAGATAGGGCTCTTTTGCTTCAATAGCTGTGGACAAAGCTTTAATTGTGGAGAGGAAGAGTTGTTTCAAGTTTTCTCTTAAGCGGTCTTCCTCTATAGCCAGAGCAATTTGGGAAGCAAGAGTGTATAGGCCTTCCTCTACATGAGGAGGTAAGTGCATATATGATTCGTAGAGGCATTCCAGCGTTCCCAGACTTCCTTGGAAACTTCTTAAGGGACAGGCAATAAAAGTTTTAAACTTTTCCAGAGACCTCTTCCTTCCCAGAACTTCTTCAAGGTCATAGATGAAGAGGCAGCTTTTTCTCTTCCTTGCTCTCTGGGAAAGACTTCGAGTGGCTTTTACAATCTTGCTTCCCTGAAGGGAGGGGCTAATCCAAACGGCTTCCCCATTTTCATCTCTCAGGATAATATGCTTAGTTTCAGCTATTTTTGGGACGAGATTTTGAGCCATAATTAAAATATCGTTGAGAGAGCGAGAACTGGCAAAGTATTTACCAGCTTCGGTGAGAACTTCAAGCGTTCTCAGTTTTTCTGAAAGGACTTGCATTTCAGAAAAGACCTTTTCGCTTTTTAACTCATTAGCGAGGGGAGATCTTTCTCCTGCGTAAACACGACGCACAGTTTCTATAACTTTTTCGGCAGGTTCACCTTTAATTAAAAAGGCATCTACTCCTTTTTTGGCAGCTGAGGAGATTTTCTCTCTTTCCTCGTGTAAAGTGAGGATGACTATTTTCAGTTGAGGAAGGCGCTCTTTCAAAATGGAGGCAAGCTCTAATCCTTCTAGGTGTGGCATTCTGATATCAAGGAGAGCCACGTCAGGCTGGGTAGTTTCAATTTTCTGTAAAGCTTCAAAGCCATCAGCTGCGACTCCTACTACTTCGATTTTGTCTTGAGATGAGAAGAGAAGATTTAGAGAATCCCTTACCGCTTTTGAATCATCTGCGATGAAAAGTTTTATCTTTTTTTTCACCCGTCAACCTCCCCATTTTAGGAGTCTTTTCTTTTATCGGCGGATGGAGAGGAAACTTTAATCCCTTTTATGAGGGAAAATGAGTTCAATTGATAAAGTTAAGACTTTTCAAAAACTTTTTTTAATACTAAGGAAACTTCTTTGGGGTCGATGGGTTTGGTGATGAAAGCGTCGGCTTCTAATATGTGGCTGGTAGCAAGGTTACTTTGAGAAGGAGGGAGAGCAGTGAGGAAAATGACTGGTATTTTCTTTGTTTTTTCATTCTTTCTCAGTCTTCTGAGAACTTCCCAGCCGTCAATTTCCGGCATTCGAATATCGAGGAAAATTGCTTCGGGAAACTCGCTTTGGGCAATCTCAATTGCCTCCTCGCCATTTGCTGCAGAGAGTACTTCGTGACCTTCCGCTTTTAAAGTTATGGTGAGAAATTTTCTTATATTTTCCTCATCATCAACTACCAACACTTTCATATCTCCATTTTCGGAAAAGTTAACAATTTTCGCAATCCCCCAACTTAGCATTTTTTCTCACCTTTTAGAGTGAGCATTTTATTTAAACTTCCACTTCTATATCCCTCAAGATCAATTGTGATATAGAGGTAGCCAAGCTCTCTTAAGATTTTAGCAATCTTTTCTCTCATTAGAGGCGAGAGAATTTTGGAAATCTCTTCTTTTCCCACTTCAATTCGGGCAATTTCTCCGTGGTCTCTTAGTCTCACTGTGCTGAAACCTTCTTTTTTTAAAAAATCCTCTCCTTTCTCGATTTTTTTCAACTTTTCTGCGGTGATTTTCACTCCATAAGGAATACGGGAAGCAAGGCAAGCGAAAGACGGCTTGTTCCAGTTAGGAAGAGCATGTCTTTTAGCCATTTTTCTCACTTCCTCTTTACTCAGTCCTGCTTCTGCCAGGGGGGAGTGAATTCCCATTTCTTGAGCAGCTTTTCTTCCCGGTCGGTAATCTTTTAAATCATCAGCGTTTGAGCCATCAACAATAGCAGCCAATCCATTCCTTTCCCTCTCATTTTCTAGAGCTAAAAAGAGCTCCTTTTTACAGTGATAGCAACGGTCAGGTGGATTTTCATAAAAGAGAGGATTTTTCATTTCCTCGGTTTCTATAATTAGATGGGAAGCTTGCAGTAAGGCGGCAATTTTTTGAGCTTCTTCCACTTCTTTTTTGGGATAAGTGGGAGATTTTGCTGTCACTGCCAAAACATTTTCTTTTCCCAGAGCTTCAAGGGAAAGTTTTAAAAGAAGGGTGGAATCAACACCACCCGAAAAGGCGATGACCACACTTCCCAAACTTTTTAAAATCTCTTTAGCCTTCTCTTCCTTTTTCATTACACTATCTCAAGCATTCTCTCGATGCTTTTTAATGCCTTCTTCTGGATATCGGGCGGAATGGTGATTTGAGGTTTCAGGTCTTCCAACGAGAAGAGAACTTTTTCTAGAGTTATCTTTTTCATATTAGGGCAAATTGCATTTTTAGAAGCGGGATAAAATTCTTTCTCTGGATTTTCTTTTTTTAATCGATGTAAAATCCCAATTTCCGTGCCGATTATAAATTCCTTGGCTGGATTTTCTCTGGCGTAGCGAACAATGCTTCCAGTGGAACCTACTTCATCTGCCACTTCAATTACTTCCGGGAGGCACTCCGGGTGGACGATAACTTTTGCTTCTGGATATTTCTCTTTCTGCTTTAAAACATCCTCTTTGGTGACGCGGACGTGGGTGGGGCAGAAGCCGTTCCAGAGGTGGATTTTCTTTCCAGAAATTTTTGAGGTGATGAAGAGCCCCAGGTATTTATCTGGAACGAAGAGAATTTCCTCATCAGAAAGACTTTTCACCACCTTCACTGCATTAGCAGAAGTACAGCATACATCTACCAGGGCTTTAGTGGCGGCAGTGGTATTTACATAGGCTACTGTGGTGACGTGGTTGAGTTCTCTCTGTCTTTCCTTTAAATCCTCTGGTGTGACCATTTCAGCCATGGGACAACCGGCATCGATGTCGGGGAGGATGACGATTTTATCCGGATTTAAAATAGCAGCTGTTTCTGCCATGAAGTGCACCCCGCAGAAAATGATGACTTCCGCTTCAGTTTTAGCTGCTTCTTGAGAAAGCCCGAGGGAATCTCCTACGTAGTCTGCAATGTCTTGAATTTCTCCCCTTTGGTAATTGTGGGCGAGAATAACAGCTTTTCTCTTTTCTTTTAATTCTTTTATTTTTTCCGTAATTTCTTTAGCCTTCATTTTTGAATTAGTGGATAATTATAGCAAATAGCTCTTTTCTTTACTTGCCTTGAGTAGCTTCTCCTGTTAGTTTTAACTCGTGAAGGGTTTAAAGGTCTATTCTTATGCAGGTTATAAATATCCAGAAAAACCCAGGTCTTTTATCTACTTAGGTAGAAGGTATGAAGTTTCTGAGATTCTCTCCTTCTCTCACGAAGAGAGAGGAGGGGAAAGAATGCTCACTTTTAAGGTGAAGACAAAGGAAGGGGAAATTTTCCATCTCGCTTACAGTTTAAAAAAGAAGGAGTGGTTTTTGGTTTAAAAACTTTCTTCAATCACGCCTCCTCCGAGGACAATATCGTCTTGGTAAATCACTCCTGCCTGTCCTGGAGTGATCGCTTTTTGTGCTTTTTCAAACTGAACTTCAAATTTCTCTTTGTTAATTATCCTCACAGTTGCCGGAGCTTCTTTGAATCTATATCTGATTTTCACCTGGGCTTTAAATTGGGAGGGAGGTTCTTTCCACAAAACCCAGTTTGCTTCACTGGCAATAAATGACTTCTTGTAGAGGTCCTTTTCTTCTCCCACGACTACCATGTTCTTTTGATGGTCAATGGCGATTACGTAGAGAGGCTTTCCTAAAGGGATGACCAAGCCTTTCCGCTGTCCAATGGTGTAAAAAATAACTCCTTTATGCTTACCCAAAACATTTCCCTTCTTGTCTAAGATGAGACCAGGGTTAATTGAAGGGAGATATTTTTTAAGGAACTTTCTGTAATCCTTTTCCGGGATGAAGCAGATTTCCTGACTTTCACTCTTTGAAGCTACATGGAGTTTTCTTTCCCGCGCTATCTGGCGCACTTCTTCTTTCTTTAAGTTTCCTAAAGGGAGGAGAGTATGAGAAAGGTTTTCCTGATTGAGCATGTAGAGGACGTATGACTGATCTTTTCCCTCGTCAATGCCCTTTTTAAGATAGTAAACATTACTTTTTTTATCGTAGCTAATGCGGGCGTAATGTCCAGTGGCTAGGTATTCTGCTCCTAGAGAAAAAGCCTTTTTTAAGAGAAGGTCGAACTTGATTATTTCATTGCATTTAAGGCAGGGATTGGGTGTCCTTCCGGAAACGTATTCTTTTACGAAATAGTCAATGACACTTTTTTTAAAAGCCTCTTTAAAGTTCAGTGTGTAGTGAGGTATTCCTAGGGTGAAAGAGACTTTTTTAGCGTCGTTTACAGCTTTTAAAGAGCAACATCCCCGATAACTATCTGGAAGGGAGGCTTCCTCTTCTTCCCAGAGGGAAAGGGTCACTCCAATAACCTCATACCCTTCTTCTTTTAAAATCAGAGCAGCGACAGAAGAATCTACGCCGCCGCTCATAGCGACGACTACTTTTCTCTTCATAACTTTAATTTTATTTTGATTTTCCTTCTTTCTGAAGAAGGCGACTTTTTAAACGGCAGAAAGCACAAGGGGGGTGGGTAGTGGGAAGACCACAAGTGGGACACTTGCTTAAACTCATTTTTTCTTCCTCAAAAAGACTTCTTGCTTTTTGCTGGAACTCTCGGTAAAAACGGATTTTTGTACCCGGGGACTTTTCTTCAATTTGATTTAGAATACTTTTTAAAAAGATGGTCGTTGCTCCGCGGGAGAAGGGGCAGTCTTCGGATATATAATTAATCTGGTTAAGTATTGCATAAGCAGCACTTTCCCTTTCTGTGACTTCACAGAGAGGTTTGATTTTTTTGGCCAGTTTGTGATGCCAAGAAGGAAGGAGAGGAGATTGCCTTCCTAAATAGCCCATCTTCCAGTTTAAAAGGTTTGAGAGAAGAACAGCTGTTTCATCGTCGAGATTATGTCCAGTGGCGATAGCTGAATAGCTTCCGCTTAAAGCTTTCCAGTTCATCACGTATCTTTTTATCAGGCCGCAGGTGGCACAGACTTTCCTTCCCTCTCTTTTGGCTAAGTGAGGTAGAGTGAAGCCCACTTCTTCTTTTAGTTCCACAATTTTTAGATTTCCTTTAATTTTGTGAGCAAACTTTTCCGTTTTTTCCCTAGACTTTTTTGAGTACTCATCTATCCCTAAATCTATATGCAGAGCATCTGCTTTATAGCCCAATTTTTTCAGTAAAAACCAGGTGTTTAAGCTGTCCTTCCCTCCCGAGACTGCGACCAAAACTTTATCATGAGGAGAGAGGAGGGAATATTTCTTAATGGCTTCTGAGACCCTTCTTTCAAAGAACTCTTGAAAGTGAGGGGCACAGAGTGAGATATTATGAGCCCTCAATTTTATGACTGCTTTTTCCCCACATTTTTTACACTTCATACAGTTACCTCAACCAAACGAAGGTCATAATTTAGAAATTTTGTTTTGTGCTTGGAATTTTGAAAATTAGGAATTATTTTTTAACCTCCCGAAATCACGTTAACGATTTTTATCTCATCACTTTCGTAAAGCTGGACGTCATCAGTGAGAAGTTCATCTTCTCTAATCACAAGAACGGTTTCTGGATTGAGGTCGAGCTCTTTTAAAACCTCTCTTACTCTTTTATTTCCCTTTAAGGTAATAACCCTTCCTCCAATTTCTACTTTCATGAGCAGATCTCACATTCCGGATTCTTTTTTACTTTTACCCTCTTAAAGGTAAGTGTTTCTAAGTTTACCAGGAGTATTCTCTCTCTGGTAGAAACTTCCTTCCCTGCGAGGTATTTAATTGCTTCCGTTGCTTCGAGAAGACCTAAAACTCCAGGAGTTACTCCAATTACGGGGAAGGCTTCCGCTCTTTTTGATTTATTTCCAAAAATGCAGTTTAAACAGGGAGTTTCTCGGGGGATATATGTGTAGAGATAGCCCTGCCATCCTTCAACAGCTGCGGAAATTAAAGGTTTTTGAAGTTCAGTTGCCTTGTTATTTAGAAATAACCTTCCCTCAAGGTTATCTAAGCAGTCGATTAAAAGGTGGGCCTCCTTCCAGATATCCACTGTCTCCTGCAGCCTTTCTGTATAAGCGGAAATGCTGATTTCCGAATTTAAGGAGAGGAGCTTTTCTCTAGTTAATTTAGCCTTTTCTCTGCCTACGTCCTTTGTTTGGTAAAGCACTTGGCGATTGAGGTTTGAAATTTCCACTTTTTCTGGGTCGAAAAGGAGAAGGTTTCCCACGCCTGCAGCGACAAGATAAAGGGAAGCTGTGCTTCCCAATCCTCCCAGCCCAAAGAGAGCAACTTTAGAGTCTTTGAGCTTCTTTTGGGCTTCTTCTCCAAATCCTTCTAAGATTAGCTGTCTTTTATATCTTTCTAGCTCTTTTTTTGAGAGCATATAAGCTATTTTAGGATAAAGTGTTGAAGCTCTGAAGGCTAGAGCGCTGTGACTCGCGAAGGGAGAGGTCAGAGGATTTTTTCTAAGTCCATCTGTAAAATTTTGCGGGTCTCTCTTTCTAAAGATTCCGGAAGCCCTTCTATTTCCACATTGAGAAAGCCCCGCACAATAAGGGAGGTAGCTTCTTCTTCCGAAAGCCCTCGAGACATAAGGTAAACAATTTCTTCTTCTGCTATTTTTCCTACCGCAGCTTCGTGGGAAAGCTCAACCCCTTCACTTTTTGCTTGAAGGGAGGGAATGGCTTGGATAAAGGATTGAGGTGAAAGGATTAAACCCTGGCATTCTAAATGGCCCTTCACATTGGGAACTTCTCCCACCAGCTCTCCGCGGGCAATTATACGAGATTTTTCCGCTCCTATGACCCGACTTAAAATCTCTGCTCCGCTTCGGGGAGCCTTAAGAACTGCTCTCGAGCCTGAATCTATAAAGGAATCTTTAAGACCATAAAGGATGGTTTGAAATCTCACTTTAGAATTTTCTCCTATAAGGTAAGCTGTGGGATAAAGCTGAAGATTTTTAACAGGTCGGAGGCAGATGTAGTTACTGATAAAGACGCCGTTTTCCTCAATTATAATTCCAGTGCGCGGTCTCACCTCCACTTCGGGAGCCCAGTTGTGAATCATAGTGAAGGTAATTTTGGCATTTTTGTGAACGTAAAA
>Ga0180901_1077_pt1 | contig 22779 bp, 18 predicted proteins | sample Deesub1362A_J573_FD_124299 | JGI IMG/M metagenome (GOLD analysis project Ga0180901, IMG submission 124299) | Unclassified bacterium JdFR-66
AGAGAGATCTCCTTTCTTTAGATTTTTTTCTTATGTCAGAGATTTTTAAAGGAGGTCTCTCACTTTTTCAACCTCTTGCCTACTAAACTTTTACACTATCGTGCTTTCAAAAGTAGTGGGGTCGGTGGGAGAAGAGTTATCAAAGTAGACATCTACAGAAGTCCAGTCAGTCCAGCTGCCATAAGAATCTTTCCCTCTCCAGTAAATAGTGTGAACTCCATCTGAATAATTAGTTGTATTTATTGTACCTACTGCTACTTCCGTCGTCTCATCAAAACTGCCATCTAAAGCTATAGCAGAAAAAGTTGTAGAGGTTGTATCGACAGCAAACTCCGCTTCTTCTATAGCTGAACCACCTCGCCCTATGTCATCGAGATAGGCCCTTGTTTCTAACACTCCCCCAACATAGCTATTGGGAGAGGGAGTGGTGATAGAAATAAAAGGAGGAGTTTCTTCCGAAGCTGTCTTAAACCACCAGGAGGTTGAAGGAAGAGAGTTTCCCGCCCAGTCTTTTACACCGCTTGTAAGATAAACTGTGTAAGTGGTGTCCTGGGTTAGGAAACTGGGTGTGAGAGTGGCTGAAGCAGTCGAGGTTGTGAGAGTGCAGGTGACGGTAGTACCGTTTGAATCTTTTAAGTAGAAAGATTGAGTAGTTATACTAGTTACGGGCTCTGAAAAGTTAATAGAAATAACAGTAGTGGTGGGAACATAGCTTCCTGTGGGTGATTTTGAAGTTATGGTGGGCTCCTGAGTATCTATTAAGAATGGTCCTACATGAACTGTACTTGTCCAGTTTCCTGCGTTGTCACGTGTTCTTAGGTTAAAGTACCAGGTTCCATCAGGGGTAGTGGTTGAAGTTTGGGTTTTCGTTGTGTCTAAGATGGTGTCCGGGGTTTCTGTTGTATTTTGGCTCCAGTTTATAGAGTAGCCATCTACTCCACTTAAATCATCGCTCGCGCCGCTCCAGCTGATCTCTATTGTGTTATCATTCGTCCAGGTTCCGGTGGTGGGGGTGCTTTCAAAAGTAGTGGGGTCGGTGGGAGGAGTGTTGTCATTTATAAAAAGCCTGTAACTGTTTTGGTTATCAAATCCATAGTAAGAACTAACTTCAATATAATATGTCTGACCACCAACCACAGAGTAGGAAAATTCTTCATCCTCCTGATCTGAGTTGTTTGAATAAGCAACAATTTCATTCCAAAGACCTTGACTTCCTGGTCCGTAAAGATAAATATCATAATCACAGTTGGGAGGAATATTTGTAAGACCCACCGTCATGGTTCCAGAAACAGAAGGAGTATAAGAGTAAAAATCAGTGTCGCTATTTCTTCCAATAAACGAATTTACAGCAAGAGAAAAGGAAGAACCTAAGCTTGTTGCTTGATTAACAGTATCGTTAGGTTCGTCTGTATCGTAATAAGCTGAAGTAGTTGTCTCTACCAGAGCAGAATACGCATCAATCCTCCCCCACCCTTTATACCTATCCCATGAAGAAGCAGTGCGGGAAGCTGTTTTCTCTATAAGATACTCTATCTCCGCTGAAGTAGTTGTGGGTGTAAAAGCTCGAAGAAGAGAAGCTAATCCAGCTACATGGGGAGAGGAGAAGGAAGTTCCATCTGCGTAAATATAAGCAGCAGGAAGTGTAGTTATAGACAATATATATTCACCAGGAGCTATCACATCAAGTGCCGAACCATAATTGGACCACGAAGGAACACCATCACTAGCATTGCTAGCTCCCACCCCAATTACCCCAGGAAAAGCAGCAGGAAAAGGTACGGTGGAAGTCCCATCATTTCCGGCAGCAGCTACAATAAAACAACCTTTTTCTAAAGCATAGTTAATAGCTGAATGGAGTGTGGGCGAGTAAGAGTAACTATAGATGCTTAAATTTATTATCTCGGCTCCATTATCCGCCGCCCAAATTATCCCATCCGCAACATCAGATTCATAACCAGAACCGGTAGCATCCATCACCTTAACCGGCATAATCTTCGCCTTCCAATCTAACCCTGCTATCCCAGTCGCATTATTGGTGACTGCAGCTACAATTCCTGCTACAGCGGTTCCGTGACCATTATCATCTGAAGCATCTGAGTCCCCGTTAACGAAATCATAACCCGAAACCAGTTTTGAACTTATCTCGGGATGAACGGTGGAAACTCCTGTATCTATAACTGCAATCATATTTGAAGCACCTCCTGTTGTTAAATCCCAAGCCTGTGGAGCACCTATCTTATTTAGTCCCCATTGCTCACCAAAGCGAGAATCAGTAGGAATGGTGTCAGCTATTTTGATCAAATCATCTGTTTCTACAAAACTTACCCATCTTTCTTTCTCGAGCTCTTTAATAACATCCCTTACCTTTTTCCCTCTTGGAAGTTTAAACTGGTACACATTAATTTTGGGGATCTTTCTGGAATACTTTAAGCGATGGACTCTCTTTACCTTTTCTACCTCTGTACTCCTTGCCCCTCTTTTAAATCCTACAAGTATCTCGCCTTGCGAATTGCTTGAACTTGGCCTTTCTTTTTTTATAGCAAAGGCAGGATAAATCAAAAAAAGAAAAACCAAAAAAATAACTAAAAGAATTAAACTTTTTAAAAAAATCCCTTCTGTGCTCTTCTCATAAAATGGTCTCTCAAAGTCTCTTTTTCTTATTTTAACACGAAAAAGGGAGGGTACCTCTATCTTTCCTCCCTAGTTTATTTCTCATATCCAGTATCAAACTGGCTTCATCTTTAATCAGTTCATAGTCCACATTTGAGTGGTCAGTGATAATCATCACCAGGTCGGAGGAGTTAAGAACCTCTCGACTTAAATTTTGGGAGGTGAAACTCTCCCCAGAAACTTTAATCTTTGAAATGTAAGGATCGTGATAAGAAACGTTACTCCCTCTTTCTAAGAGAAGCTCTATTATTTTTAAAGCAGGGGACTCCCGCGTGTCGCTAATATCCTTCTTATATGCTACTCCAATCACGAGAACTTTAGAGCCTTTTATACTTTTCCCTACCTCATTTAGACATTCTGACGCCTTTTCCGCCACATAATAAGGCATGCGTTCGTTAACCTTTCCTGCGAGTTCAATAAACTCTGTAGGAAAGTTGTAAGCCTTCGCTCTCCAAGAAAGATAGAAAGGATCAACGGGAATACAATGCCCCCCTATCCCAGGACCTGGATAAAAAGGCATAAAACCAAACGGCTTGGTGGAAGCTGCCTCAATTACTTCCCAGATATCGATGCCCATGCGGTCACAAAGCATCATCAATTCATTCACCAAAGCAATGTTCACCACCCGAAATATGTTCTCCAGCAATTTGGTCATCTCCGCACTTTCAGGAGAAGAAACGGGAAAAACATCTTTAACAAATTGGGAATAAAATAAGACAGCGATCTCAGTGCATCTTGGAGTCACACCCCCCACTATTTTAGGAGTGTTTTCAATGGTGTACTTTTTATTTCCCGGATCAACTCTTTCTGGCGAATAAGCAAGGAAGAAGTCCTCCCCCACCTTCCCTTTATCCTTCAGGCGAGTGAGAACCTTTTCCCGAGTTGTCCCTGGATAAGTAGTACTTTCCAAAATGATGAGCTTTTCTCCATAAAGAGTTCTACGAACTTCTTTAACTGCACTCTCTACATATGAAAGATCTGGTTCCTTATATATAGAAAGAGGCGTAGGAACACAGATACACACTACATCGACTTCTTTAAGTAAGTCAAAATCCTGAGTAGCAGAAAGTTTTCCTCTTTTGATAAGGTTCTTTAAAAGTTCACTAGAAACATCGTTAATTGCACTCGAACCCTCGTTTACCGTTTTTACTTTCTCTTTTGAGCTATCAAATCCAGTAACTTTAAAACCTGCTTGAGCTATAGTGCAAGCAAGTGGAAGACCCACATATCCCAAACCAATAATGCCAACTTTTGCTTTTTTAGAAGAAATTAAATCGCTTAATCTCACCTAAGCGTATTATACAATAATTAAGTTAACACACAGAATAGGAAGCTTTTTACCTCCTCACCCCCACCACATCTATCTCTACTCTCTTACCTTTGGTCACAACTTTAAAACTCCAGATATAGGGAAGAGGAGAAGAATACTTTTTAATGAGCACTGGGACTCTATATTTGGGAGTGGAGGAGGAAAAGTCAACTGTGGTTATATATCTGTTGTTTATATAGACATCAGCTTTTCCTCCATTAGGTCTCTTGGTCACAATGAGCACCACTTCCTTTACCTTATACAAAGGCTCCTTAGCATAAAAGACATGGTTTTTGGCAGTAGTAGCATAGGAATTTGCTCTATAAAGGCTGCTATTATAAACCGACCACCAGTACTTGCCAGAGGTAGCAAAGATAGAGCTTGTGTTGTCGTAAGGAATTGTGCAGTTTTTAACTTCTGACCAAGGCCCTGAATTTCCTCCGCTGTCTCTTGCTCTCACTCTCAAATAATAGGTTGTTCCTTCACTTCCTGAAAAGTAAGTAAATTTTTCAGTAGTTGAAGTGTATAAGCGATTCCAAGATGAAAACCAATGGGGGCGGTATTCGACATCGAAAGAAGCTGTATTAGGATCAGTGGAGTCCCAAGCAAAGTAGAAAATTCTATTCGGAGACTGGTTGGTGGAGTAGGGTTGGACCCATTTGATAAAGGCGCTGGGTGTGCTTTTGAAAATAGCAAAGCTTATTGACTTAGTTGTAATGTTCCCAACAAGGTCAGAAGCAACAATAGTTAAGGTATGATTACCTTCTTCAGAAATTAAAGTACCTGAAATATAGGAGCTTCCATCCAACGTAATGGTACTTTCTCTGACTTCATAATTATCAGCAATGTTAATGATGGGAGTAACTGAGGAATAATAAACGCCACCCTCTTTAACACCGTTAACAGAAATCTGTGGAGCTTGGGTGTCCAAAATTATACTATCCTCAACGGAAAGTAAGTTCCCTGCTCCATCTCTAAACTCACCCTTAACAGTTCTCTCTCCATTCCCATCAGGCAAATTCAAACTCTTGTTGGAAGAGAAATCTTCCCAGGAAGTCCAGGTGGTTCCATCAACAGAGAAGCGCATCTCGGTTGCTCCGCTTACAGTGTTATTCACTATGACCTGCGTGGAATTTGTATATAAAGCTCCATTCTGAACTTCTATTGAGCCAGATGGAGGTACATTGTCTACAAGCACTGTTAAAATAGCTGTGTGCTCAACATTTCCTGCAATATCAATGCCACGGGCTCTTAAGCTAAAGGTTTCGCCATCCACTCTAGGAAGTTCCCAGTTGTAAACCCAAGTGGCATAAGGAGTGTTTGCTCCAGAAGAAATGATGGTATCAAGCCAACTCTCACTGCTTACCCACTGATTTCCATCCCAGTATGTCCCGTCTTTATCGCGCTTTATTGATAACTCAACCCTGGAAACTCCTATGTCATCTGTAGAAATACCATAAATGGGTGCTACTGTACCATTAAGCACTGTGTTAGAAAGAGTGATAGTTGTTTCTGGAGAAATCGTATCTGAACTTCCACCAGTAGAAAAAGACCAGCTAAATGGTTCTATTTCATTCCCTGCGATATCTTTAATCTTTTGAAGTTCAACAGTATAAATCTCATCAGGTTGTAATGAATCTTGAGGGTCAAGAGTAGCTTGATAGCTCGAAGAGTTATAGCTCACCGTAGAAGTGACAACATTTCCATTGCTATCCTTTAAGAAGAAATTGCTGTTATTAACAGTTGACATATCAAGTTCTTCTGAGAAATTCACAGTTATGTTTACGTTGAGTGGAACATTGCTCGAACCATTCACTGGATAGTAGTCTACTACTGCAGGAAGTGCTGTATCTAGAATTATTCCATCAAAGGTTTCATAAATATTTTGAGCTTCATCCTTAAACTGCGCTTGAACAATTTTTGTGCCATCGCCCGAAGGTAATGTGAGAGCTTTACTTTGAGCATAAGGCTCCCAAGAAGTCCACATGCTGCCATCATCGACTGAGAATCGCATTTCAACAGCTCCTGTTATGGAATTGCTCACAGTTACCGCTGTTGAAGTAGTGTAAGTAGCTCCCCCGTTAATAACAATTGAGCCTGCAGGAGCCATATTATCCACCGTCACTATAATTTCAGCAGGGGTAGAATCAACATTACCAGAAGAGTCAACCGCTCTTGCCCCCACAATAAAGCTTTCGCCATCGCTTTGAGGCAGAACCCACTTATACGACCACTCCACAGAAGATGTGCTATTTTGGCTAGTTATAGTAGCTTGATTCCAAACTTCCTCTACCTGCCAATTAGAACCATTCCAGTAATAACCATTAGAATTTCTTTTAATTGTAATTTCAACCGATGAAACGTTTATATCATCAGAAGCATTCCCGCCTACTATCCATTCAGCTCCGGTCAAAACAGTTCCCCCTGCAGGCTCTGTAATTTGTGTCTCAGGAGGCACGGTATCCGGCACTCCGTTACCTTGATATTCATAAGCACCAATATCATAGTAAGGGAAAGTGCCACCACCAGTATTTGGAATGCTAGGATCATCATATCTTGGATTGCCCTCCAAATCTGTAGTAGGAATGTCAGTGCCTGAAAAACCTGCATCTATAGCTGGACTCCCCGCCTGCAAGTGGAAATCACAGTTATCTATATCCGCAAACATAGGATCCGTAAAAAATCCGTGCTGTTCTTGACCTACAGCATAACGGAACTCTGAGAGGGAGTATAAATTCCCTGCACCCCAAGAAATAAGTTTTGCATTTTCTCCAGAGCTTGTGTAATAAATATTGTAATCTAAAACCGTATTAGCGGGATCATTCGTAACTACACCGTTTTCATAGAAAATATTATTTTTAATCTCATATCTAAAGACAGTAGCGGGAACATTTGCATCTTGACTATAAATAAGAATCCCAGAATATTGAGAAAAGGCAATAACATTATTAAAAACTTTAATATTTTCTCCATGGAGTCTTACTATATAATTACCTCCTCTGCTATGAGCTATTACATTACCAATTATATAGACATCACCAGGAATATATTTGTAAATTCCAATTATACAACCATCTTGAGGTTCGCCAATGAGACGGTTATAGAGAATATAAATATTAGAAGGAGCACCTTCAACACCACCACTGTAAGTAATCTGAATAAAATCAGGGTGAGCAGGATCAGGCGCATAAATATTGTGGAGATAATTGTATTTTATTATGGTATTATTAGATTTACCTGATAAAAATATTCCATTATCTACCCAGGAGATTTCATTGCCCTCAAAAGTAATATTCTGCGAACCTCCACTTACCCCTGTGCCTGAACTGCCTGGTTGAGGCTCCTGGCTGCTTTCATCAAAATTTATCTTAGTAATTATTGAGTTTTTGAGGAGACAGTCTGTAGCATTATCAAACCAAACAGCAGAAGTAGGTGCGCTTGTTGGAGTTCCTAAATGATGAAAATAAACATTAACAATTTCTATACCCTTCCTCCCTGAACCTAAATCTATGCCTTGAAGATAATATCTAATTTCAAAACCTTCTATTCTTATATAATCTTGATAACAGGTGAAAGGTTTTGTGAGATTAAAATTATTCCCATCTAAAACAACTGTTTCTCCGGGATAAGCTTTAAATGTAATGTAATCATTTGGAGTACCCGAAGTTTTGATAGTTACCTCCTCATTATAGATGCCTTCTCTCACATAAACAGTATCTCCAGGTTGGACAATATCTGCTGCGCGCTGAATCGTCCTAAATGGCTGCTCCATGGTTCCAGGATTAGAATCACTTCCGTAGGGAGCAACATAATAAACATTTCCCTGCGCTGATACTGGAGAAATATGTGAAGGTATCAAGAGAACCTCAAAAGAAATCCAAAAAAAGAAAATCAAAAATAAAACAAAAGCTTTACTTGCAAGTATTTTCATTTTTGGAAGAAGGAACTTTTTTACCTTCCGAAACTTTTCCTCAAAAGCAGCCCAACCTACCATTTTGCTCACTGGTTTTATTATCGGTAGGCGCTGAGACAATTAAATCCCGAAATTGAGGGAGATAAATGTGAAAGAGATAAATTGAAATCCTTCAAACTTAGAGATTTGATTCTTTTTTGATAAATTATATGGAAGAAGAAAGCTTTATTTTAATTTCAACGCTGCCACAGCTTTTTTATACCTTAAATGTTCCAAGATTTTTCTGACCAGGAAATTGCCGTAGAATAATCTCTCAAAGAGGCTTGTAGCAACAACAGAAGCAGCAATAGCACCAATCAATCCATTTCCTATCATCCTCTGAAGTGATTGTTAAAGTAGGAGAAACATTATGTTGTTCGCAAACGCTTACAATCTTATTTAAGTAAGAAGCTATTTTTTTCTCTCTAAACCCAAAACGCTGAAAAACTAGGGGGATTCTCTTAACAAAAACCGAGGAACCCTTTGACCTCCAAGAAAAGCTAGCTAGATTCACTTTACATTACCTCCTGAGCGTGCTTGTTTAAGACTAGCCATAGGCAGTTTCCCTATCTCCTTTGCAGGGCAACCTGCAACTACGGTATAAGGAGGAACGCTTTTAGTCACCACTGCACCAGCTCCCACAACTGCTCCTTCACCAATTTCAATTCCAGGAAGTAGGATTGCTCCGGCTCCAATCCACGCATCATCTTTTATAACCACATTCCCTCTTTTGGTCGGAGCTATAGATTTTATTCGAGAAAAATTTGGATAACTTTGGAGGATTATAATAACGCGAGGAGCGATAGCTACTCGATCTCTTACTATCAACCTCTCCCTCCCACTATTATCATCTATTATGTATAAGCTCTTTCCCACCCAAACATTTTTTCCAATCTCATACCCAGCTAATTTAAGCGCAAAAATCCTAACATTATTAAAAGGAAGGTTCGTTAAGTTTTTAAAAACTTTCTTAAAAAAAGTTAACATCCCACCACCTCATTTATTCTACTAATCAACTTTTCTTTTACTCTTTCCCATCGATAACCTTCATATAACTTCTGGGAATTTCTAATTAAATTCTCTTTCAAAGTTTTATCTTTATAAATTTTCAATATACATTCTGCTAAACTTTTTTCATCTCCAGGTTTAAAGAACATCACTGAACCATTCGGAAAAGTAAAGCGAACAATTTCAGTTTCGCTTGTTACTACTGGAATTCCCAGATGTATGTACTCGAAAATTTTAGTTGGAAAGGCGAAGTTAGTATGCTCATCCTGCCTCAGGGAAACCACACCAATATCTGCTCTCACAAGATATTTTGAAATTTCAGCATGGTCAACATACCCCTTAAAAACTACTTGCCGCTGCAGTCCAAGCTCATTAACTAAACTCTTCAGCTTATCTATTTCCTCGCCTCTTCCATATATCTCAAGGCAAATCTCAGGTATTTTTTCTTTCAGCAATGCGACAGCTTTTATTGCTACATCTAAACCATACCGGTGAGCTATAGTTCCGTGATTGACCAATAAAAATCTTCTCTCTTCAACGTCTCCATTTTTCTCCTGGTTAAAAAACTCCGGATCAGGGCTATTTTCAACTACTGTTATTTTGGATGAGTTGACTTTAGTCCTTTCCAAAATTTTCTTCTTAAAAAGATCATTAGCTATAAAAATATGATCAGCAAAATAGACAGCCGTCCTTTCAAAAGCGAATAAAATGCGTAATAGAAAACTTGAATTAAACTTTGAAACATAAAGCTCAGGGGTTAAATCATGAATATCTAATACTACCTTCGCCCCTAACAACTTTGGGAAAATTGTTATGAGAATAAGACCATCAGGAGGATTGTGAATCCACATCACGTGGAATTTTTTCTTTAAATGAAAAAATGTTACATACAAAAAACTTAAAACAAAAAAGAGAAAGTAATTGAGTATATAAACAGCTTTATTATGACCAAAGTATTTGCGCATAGGAATTTCTCTTATATTTATTTTTCTAGCCAATTTACAGTTTCTCTGGTGCAACGTTCTAAGACAAAAAACGTCGATTAAATACCCAGCTTCAACTAATGCTTTTGTTTCTCGGCGAACTCGTGGATCGCTCCAGTAGTCATCATAAACAACCACACAAATTCTCTTGTCCATACCTTAAACCCTCCTATTAAATGAAAAAATGCGTTTCAATTGCTGTCTTCTTAAAAAAAGCCTTAATTCCTCATCATAAAAACGCTTTTCGTCGCTTAGATAACTTTTCAAATATCCCCACAACATAAAAGCACTACCAATAAAATAAGGCTTTTGAAATAACTGCTTGGAGACCCTCAAAAGCATAAACAAAGGGTGATACCCCAAAAAGTAGCAACCTATACCGTCGCGCATTCTTCCACGCAAAACTCCTCCCGAGGAGCCTATTGGTCTGCAGTGAATGACCCCAGGTTCATCAAAGCTTCGAGTTAGCCAACCTTTTGCCTGAGCTCGAAGTTCATCGATAGTATCCCAACCCAAGACTTCTTCAATTCCTCCAATATCTTCAAAGCATCTTCTCCGGTAAATTTTGGTTGCTCCTCTCACATGAAAGTCAGGCACTCTCTCCTTTACTAACCTTCCTTTTCTCAACTCATAACAATGTCCACCTGCTATTCCTAAACGAGGATTTTTCAAAAATCTCCAGAATATTTCTTCAAAGTAGTTTTCCTCTAATCGAAGGTCACCATCAAGTTTAACTATGAAATCGTATTCTTTAATATCAATCTGACTCAAAGCAAAGTTAAACGCTTTAGCTTCTGCTGCTATTAAAAGACGGTCGCCATTGTTTCCAATTTTTAAAGTATCTTCTTTTCTGAGATAGAAAATAAAATCGTAATTTTCAGCATAGCTTCTTACAATACTTGGGGTTCTATCTGTGGAAGCGTCATCTACTATAATCCATTTTTTAGGCAAAACAGTTTGAAAAATGACGGATTTTATAGTTTGCTCAATATATTTCTCTTCATTACGAACAGGTGAAATTATTAAATATTTTACCTTGCTCAAATCGCCCATATTCCCCTCCAGAAGATAAAAGTTCCATTCAATCTGGCGCGGAATTCCTCAAACTTTTTTGAAGAAAACAATGCTCCTCCAAGAGAAAGAGATAACCTCAAAAGCCAATTTAAAAATAAAATTAAAGAAAGTATTAAAATCTTCGGCTTGGAAAAATTTTTTTTATAATATTTCAATCTACTATCTAACCAGTACGCAAAAAGTTGAGGATTATGCTTAGTTGTGCTCTCTAAATGAATAAAAACAGCCTCTGGATAATAGTAAATTTTCCAACCAGCCTTCCTTAAGTTTAAGCACAGATCAGTCTCTTCAGAATATACAAAATATCTTTCATCAAAGAATCCCGCTTCTTTAAGGACGTTTCTAGGAACTAGCATCACTGCTCCAGAAACCCAATCCACCTCCTGAATTTCTTCATAAAAATCCCGCTTATAAATCACTTCGCCGAATCTCGAACTGAGACTAGGAGCTAATCGATGCAGGAAAAAACATTCAAAAATTTGATTCAGGATAGAAGGAAAATTCCGTAGTGAATATTGAAGAGTCCCATCAGGGTTAACTAATTTTCCACTTGCCAGACCTGCAGTAGGTTTATCTTTTATAAACTGAATTAATCCTTTTATAGCATTAGGTGAAACGATAACATCAGGATTGAGAAATAGAAGATAATCCCCCTTGCTTTCCAATATTGCTTTATTATTCGCTCTAGCAAAACCAACATTCTGTGAATTTGCAATAATCTTAACATTAGGATAAAGACTTTTTATTTCTTCAACAGTGCCGTCTCGCGAATTATTATCAACAATGATAATCTCGTGAGAAATTTCCTTTAATTCTTCTAGAAGAGAATTGAGGCAACGTTTTAAAATATCCTTGCAGTTATAACTTACTATAATTACTGATAGAGCTCCTTCTTTAACCTTCATTTTCTCCCACGTCCTTCTTCTTACTCTTCTCATAACACACCAACAGTCCCTGTCCATTATTCAAAGGAAAAAGGGGTTCAACCAAAGAAGAAGTTATTCCTATTAAGCAATTCGCTAAAGCCCGGGTTGGAAGAGTAGCAGATAAAGCTTTAGCAAATAACACTAAAGCATTTATTGCTTTGGAATGTCTTCTGTATTCATTGTCAAAACGAAAGACATACTCATCTATTTGCCAAAAAGAACCGTATATTTTCTCTTCTACTATTGGTTTAAAACCTGCTTTTCTAAACCTCTGAATTACGGCAGTTGGCATCTCAAGTCCGAAATGACCCCCTATTTCCTCCTGAAAATGACGACAAAAAAGTTCGGGGTATTTCTTTGCAAACCTGAAAAATATATTTTCGCTATCAGTTTCAGCTACATGAACAGTTTTGCCTCCAAATTTGAGCACCCGCCAGATTTCAGAAATGAAAGCTTCCTTTAATTCCAAAGGGATATGCCCATAAAGATCAGAGCTCACCACATAATCAAAGGTTTCATCGGGAAAAGGTAAGCGGGTAACATCTGCTTGAACTACTAAATCATAAACTCTATTTGCCTTTTCCAATGAGCACAGAGAGAGATCAACTCCAACTACCGGACCAATACTGGTAAAAAACAAGTTGCCTCCGCCACAACCTAAATCTAAAACCAGCCCTTTGGACTCATTAAACATGCCGGTGAAGAATTTCTGTTTCCGACGATCAATTGCTATAGAGCAGTAAGCTGACCAAATTCGCTGAGCAAATGGCAATTTCTTTATTTTCTGAGGAACTTCCCAAGAAACAGTTTTTGTAAATCTTCCCTTGTAAAACTCATCCACATCTGCAAAAACTGGTATTCCATTTTTCACAGCATATTTTCGAACGCAACTTTTACAAAAAAGAAGAGACTCATCTTCAAACAGAACTCCCTTGCAATCAGGACATCGAAGCAGATTAATTGTTCGAGTAAGATTTTTATTCGTAATCATACTTCCTCAAACCTTCCCTTTTTATTCTCAGAAAAACTACTTAAATCTATATTGGCTATTAAGCTGGTACCTAAAGCAATTAACAAGAAGAAAAGGTAAGGTATTTGAGAAAACCCCATAGTGTCAAAAGTTGCACACACAGTTATAAACACCAATGAACTCACCAAAATGGGAAAGACAAAAGGTACTTTCTGTCTGGCTTTCCAGAAAAATTTTAGGATTGAATAAAACAGTAGCAAATGAACAAAAATTCCAAAAAGACCAAGTTCGATGAGCCATCCAAGGTACTGATTATCTAAGTAAAAATATTTCTTGGGATCGAACGTTCCAAACCCTCTTCCAAAAAGTGGAAATTTTGAAAACTCCTTAAATGCTCTAGGATAATCTTCTAATCGACCTGAAGGATTGTTTATCTCAGTTTGCTTTATATATTGAGGAGAAAGAGTAGCACGAAATCTTCCTAGAGTACCCGGAAACAACATATGAACTAAAAATCCCCCTATTAAGGACCAACATAGAATTTGCTTTCTTAAAGATGGTTTTGCAATAAAGTAGCAGGTTAATACGAGTAAAATGCTAATTAAAGCTGTTCGGGAAACAGTAAGTAGAGAAGCAAGTAAAATGAGAATGGAGGAAAACAAATAAAGTAATTTTACCTTCTTATTGCTTTCTTCCCGCCAAAAATGTAGAGAAAAGGGCAAAAGCATAGCTAGCATAGTTCCAAAAGCAATTGGATGAGCAACGGAACCAGCAACTCTTAATCCACCTCGATATAATTGACTGCTTAAAGCAACTGGATCTCCCTTTAGAATAGGTATAAACTCATGAAGATGGCGAAATAAGTTAAAACCAGTTACTCTCTCAATAATCCCAAAAAATCCCACAAAAACACCTAAGCCAACAGCAAACTTACAAATCGACTCTACCCCCTCACCGCTTCTAATGGTTGAGGTGATAACATAATAAAGAACCACAAAAGAAAGGAAATAAAAGAACGCTTTTACCCCTTGAGAAAATTCTTGACTTAGTTCAAAACGATTTAAATTAATAATCATTGAAATAAACACAGAAAAAGAAATCAAAAAGAGATAAAAATCAAAAGGAGTTTTCCTTAATTTTACTTTTTTATCAATTAAGAGAGCTATAAACCACGCACCAAACATTAGAAAAGCCACTAAACGATAGATTTCGAGATCAAAGGGTAAATCTACTGGCAATTTGTATAAATTAGCAGGAATCAAAAATAGTGCGGCAATAAAGAGTTTCAAAAGCCTAGACCAGTCCACTACTAAAAAGGCGATTATAAAAACAAACAAGCCTAAATAAATGAGAAGTAATGTAATTTTACTAACCTTTATTAGGAAAAAAATATAGCTTATTAGGAATAAGATGCCAAAAAGATAAGAGAAAATTTTTTTAAAAAGCTTTGAATTAAATAGAACCGTAACATCACCGATATTTAAAGAAGAGCAAACTTGTACATGAGAATCTCGATGCACATTATTTGCCCTACACATTCTTACGTTACTTTTTGAACTCGCTTCTTCTTCCTTAAGTATCTCTTCCTTCAACTTACAAAATGATCGGGTAAGTAAAAAAAGCCCATGAAAAATGAGCGCACTAATTGCAAAAAGGAGAAGAAGAAAAAATTCCATCAATTTTTCTCCTTTCCCAATACAGCTTTTTTATTTCGTTTAGCTCCATCGGACTTATCAATCTGATTTATATCCTCCTTTTTTTCCGGTATTTTTCCCATCCTCAAGGCTCCAGATTTTTTACTAATTTCCTTCTTGTTGACTCGCCAATTGATAAACTTCGCTGGAACTCCCCCTACAATGGCTCCTTCTGGAACATCTTTAACAACAGCACCCATTCCCACAACCGCATGGTCTCCGATTTTAACTCCATAGCGAACTAAGCTTCGAGCACCAATCCAAACATCATTCCCAATAACAATAGGAGCAATTACAGGGTCTTGATCTCTAATTTTTTTCTCAGGCGAAATTTCATGTCCTGCTGTTTGAAGCACTGACTCGAACGCAATCATTACATCGTCTCCGATTTCAATTCCTCCTATCCCTTCCAAATGAACTCTGTGTCCAAGCCACACATTATTGCCAAGACTAATCCGCTCCGGGTAAAGAATCGTTACGCCTGTACTCAGGACAACGTTTTTCCCACACCTTTTCAAAAAAAGGCGAAGAAATTCTCTTCTTAAAGTTTCTCCAAAAGGAAAAGGAATATTGGACAGGAATGGCCATACAAGATAGAAAAGAAGGTACTTAAATTTTTTAATAAAGTGAATTTTCCCTAAATCAGGTATTTTCATTATTTCAAGCATTCTTTTTCACTCCAGTGTCCACAAAAGTGAAGCCACCTTGAGCAAACAAGACATCTCTGTTAGTTTTTCTTGACTTTCCATCTAAACAATTGAAAATTAAATTAAGCATTCTTTTTACTCTTGAATCCCAACTTTGGGTGTGAGCAAATTCTAAACGTTTCTTTCTATGCAAAATGGAATTATTGCCAAGCTCTGCTAAAACTAATTGAATAAATTTCTCCCTCGTAGAAGCAACTTTAATTACACCTTGAAACCCACTTGCATCACGAAAACTAGTAGCCACCACTGGTTTACCTGCTGCTAAATATTCATAAATTTTGAGAGGGTTCATAGAATGAGTAAAATTATTCTGAACATGTGGCACCAAGCACACATCAAAAAATTGAAGATATTTAGGAATCTCTGAATGATGCTTACTTCCGAGAAAATGGACATTTGAAAATCCTTTTAATGAGCGAAAATGGCGGGGAGCAAACATTGGACCCAAAAGTACTATGGAAGCCTGAGGAAAATAAGCTGCCAGTTTATTTAAAAGCTCAACGTCTACCCTCTCCTGCAGAACACCTACGTAACCAAGGATAGGCCTCTGTAAATTGGCAATGTCTTTTGGCATCTGGAAATTTCCTTGAAAACGATTGTAATCTACTCCATTTGGTATCCAGTAAACGTTCCCCTGTTTACGATTCAGCTTTTTCGCAAGAAAGCTCGAAACAGTAAATATAAGATCAGCTTTTTTGAGAGCTATTTCGTAACCTCTTCTTATGCTTTTGGTGATAAATTTTTTTTGAGGATGGCAAGTCCAATCATCAATTGCATCAAATACTGAAAGACGCTCCTCCAAACTGCCTATATGCTTTGCCATAAGTGGATTGCTTACCCACAAAATATAGTTTCTCATACCAAATTTCCTGGCGATCTCCTTTATGAAACTCCTAAGAAGTCGGTCATGTAGGAAGGCATTTAGCTGAAAAAATACTTCATATTCTTCCTCCTTTGGCAACAAACGAGTATGTTCTAAAAGATAGATATTTTTCTCTACTTCTCTGAGAGAAAAGGGCTTGAGTTTTCGAAGATTATTTTCTTTTTTAAATGCTCGAAAAATGTTAATCCATAAACTACTAGCTGTGGAAACAATAATAATTCTGCCAATTTTTGGATGCTGAGCTAACTTTTTAACAATAACAGCGTTCCTCGAACAAAACCCTTGCTTTTCCCATGTACGCCAATCATTTAATCCGAACATTACAATATCGATTTTCTCTAACAAATTATTTTTAATTTCCAATCTCTTCAGCCTCCGAAGAAGAATTAATTAACGTCTCTTCCTCCGACAAATTAAGTTTTTGCAATTTAGCTTGTTTTCTATTCATTTCCAAATTCTCGAAGAGAAATATCAAACCGCAAACTAGCGTAAAGGTTCCTAAGAAAGTCAAAAATGCGATTTCAAGTTTTCTCGATTGTAGTGGAGAAGGTTTGGCAGGAGGAGCAAGTGTACTTACAATTACTCTATCATCTGGAGGAATTTTGTTTAATTCCTGAGATTCTTTCACATAACTTATAAATACATTCGCTGTAATCTCTGCCAGCCTTAAAATATAACTCGGATCAGTTCCTCGAACAGTAATCACTATAACCGGCGTGTTTGGCACCGCTGAAGCTTGAATTTCCCCATTGATAGGTCCGACTTTCTCTTCTACCTTCTGTGTTATCTTCTCGCTCGTTATAAGAAAAGCGTAAACATTAGCCAGTTCCACAGTCCTTCCATAGTTTCCAGCTTCTTCAGGATACTTTCCGACTCTTCCCAAGGGAAATCCTGGTTGATCTACAAAAAGGTTGATATGAGTTTCGTATTTTGTAAGTGATCGAGGTTTAACTTCCCACTTTCCAGAGGTAAAATTAACTTTGTATAGAGAAAACCAGCTTAAAGCAACACTTAAAATAAACCCAAAAATCAACAATAGTTTGTGCTTTAATAAAACTTTCAGTAATTGATTTAAATCCATTTGGCTCCTCTCCTTTCAGTTCTCACTTCTAAAACACCTCCTTGTGAGCAGAATCTGCCAAGCTTGCTTTCCTGCTTCCCAATTTAGTTTTAAAGCGAAAAAGTAAGTAAGAAATGTAAGATCCTCTCCCCTTATCCCGATACTTATTAACAAGATATTCTTTAGATGGGAATATCTTCCTTAAAAAGTAGAGTAACTTTTCCTCTGCGCGACCTGTTAATAAAATGTTAGAACTTAAGAGCTTAAGCTGTTTATGGAAAAGTAAAGCTGGAGCATCACGTTCAGCTTGGAAATTTAAAACTTTTTTAGAAGGCCAATAGTAGTTCCAAATCAAACATTTAAAGAAATTCGGTTTTAATTGTTCCAACTGATGTCGAGAAACCACTTCACCTTCATATACCTTATTCACATAATATAGAGTGAAATAGAGAGAAGAAAGAACATTTTCTCTACAAGCAATTTCATAAATTTTGTCCCAATTTAACTTCCCTTTAAGCTCCAAAAGGAGCTGAAAGATATCGGCAAACCAAATAAGCCTTTGATACCCATGTTTATTCAGATGAACACAAAGTTGCAATAATTGATACTCAGGGCATAGGACTTTCATATAATTCTCTTCCAATTTGACCATATTGGCAGTTTTCCAAACATCCTCAAGTGTTTTCATTCTTAAGCCAAGCTGGAAAAGATCAAATTGAAGTTCTACATCTACCCCTCTTTCAGAATTGAAAAAATGTAAATGAGAAAAAACTTCATTTTTAATTAGCTTTGGAGGCAAATCTGAATAATTAACACACGGCTTAAAACCCAATTCTATAAGCAAACTTCTTGCCTTTCCCCAATCTCCCTCCTTTATCAAAATATCAATGTCATCATAAGGCCTTAAGTAAAGACTGGGGTAAAGAAAATTGCAGAGGGCCGCTCCTTTGAGGATGATAGAATCCACCTGCGCTTGGCTAAATGCTTTTAAAATTCTTTCCAGTTCAGTTTGGTAAAAAATAGTCTTTGATAGATCTCCATAATATCTCTGTTCTAATAACTCTCGAGATTCCGGAGCTAAGAGCTCTAATCCAAACTTGCGCAAGTGATTGTATAGAAGAGGAGTGACTCGATGAGATTCGGCAAAAGAAATTACCTCATTCCAGTTCAAGTCACACTTCAAGAGATATTCAAATTTCTCACAGTCAGCATCACTCCAACTGATTTTGCTACACAGTATTAAAAGTTCTCTACTTAAAGGTTCCATCTAACCTCCTCATAATCTCTCTCCAGCCTTTTCCAAAAAACAAATTTCTGTAAACAAACCCCACTTTAGAAGGTATTGAGAAAAAGGATAGAAAATAGAATTTATTAAAAATTTTGTGCATGTAACCCCCATCTATCTCTCTTCTCTCTTTCCTCCCCTCCTCATAGGAACTGATAAATTCGAATATCTTTGGATATAGGCGATGCAATTCGCAGAGAAACATCCCCCCAAAAAAATTTTTACTGAGTAAACGAAAGTTGCTATGAGGAAAATAATCGTGATAAACAACTGCATCGGGAAAATAAATTATTGAATCCTGGGGGAAACCTTCCTTTATCAAACGATACGTAAGCTCAATACCCTCATGAAAAGGAATATTTCTAAATCCTCCCACCTTAAGAAAAACTTCTTTTTTAATAGACATATTCCCTTCTGCATTTAATAGTGCTGGCTTGATTTCCTCTCCTAAGTCAAAACACCCTTTAACTAGAGAATTTACACTCCGCTGAGCAACAGGAAGAATTCTGCCCCTAACCGCTACTACATTGCCACTTTTATGTGCTTTAATATGACTTTCTACAAACTGAGCTCCAGGTATAGCATCATCGTCAACAAAGCAAACAATATCTGCACTTGCTAACTTTGCCCCTTCATTCCTAGCAATCATTTGGCCATAATTCTTTCTTAGCCTTAATAGAGTTAAGGGAAGTTCTCCCGCCATTTCACTTTTAAAATTTTCAGAACCATTCTCCACCAGAATAACCTCAAAAGAATTCACAGATTGTTGCTGAAGTGCTTCAAGACATCTGTTCACCTCTGTAGAACGAGAAGAAACAGTCACTATTACTATCGAAAGGTTGAAACTCTTCATGTTAAAGCTTGAAACTTCCAAACGCTTCTGGAATTCTTCAGCCATTTAAATTTTCACCCCTATACGCTAACATAGTCCCCAATCCCTCTTTTTTAAAACCATAATTATCGAGAACGCTGGATAACTGCTCTAAATATTTCCCCATCTTCTTTCCCTAAAACTCTCAAAATGTAAAGCAGAAAACTATAAAGAAGGGGCGCAGAAAAAACAGTTAACCACACCGCATCTTTTAAAAAGAAAATGTATAGACCAAGTATTCCAACTGCTAAAAATGGCTTTGCAAGAGCTTCAAATTTAAAAACTTCATATTTACTACCTAAAGAACTCGAGACAATAAAAACAAGCATGACTGCTGTTATGCTTTCTGAAATTACCGTAGCCAAAGCTGCTCCATTGTGAGCCAACATAGGAATAAGAATTAAATTTCCTATAATGTTCACTGAAGTATTCGTAAAACCAACAAAAACCCCCAAGCTCAATTTATCACTTGTATAAACAACCGTACCGAGAAGGTAATTTATAAAAGAAATGGGAACAACCCAGATTAAAATTTTTAAAGTGATGGTTGATACCCAAAATTCTGAGCCATAAAGAAGTGAAATGATGAAAGAGCTGAGAAAAAACCCCCCTACTGCTATTGGTAATGATATCAACAACATAAATTTAAAGAGCTTTTGGTACGCAAAAGCTAACTGATCTTTAGACACAATATGAAGGCGAGACATTACTGGAAAAACAGCACCTGCTAAACTCGAAGGAATAAAAAGGGTAGCTTCTAAAATTCTGTAAGCAGCTGAATACCAACCTACTACTTCATTATTTTTAAGAATAGATAACATAATGATATCTACTTTGAAATGAAGTATTCCCAAGATTGCCAATGTAGCGTAGGGAAAAGCATTTTTAAGCAAGTACCAAGCAAATTTTGGATTAAACCTTAGTGTAAAAGAGACGAATCTAGAGTAAACAAGAATAAACAAAGCAAAGAGGTAAAGAAAGCTGTTAGCTGCCAGTAGCCAGAAAAGACCCTTTATTCCAAATCCGAAATACAAAACAAGGATACCTAAAATGGAATTAAGAAAATCAAATCCCAATGTAATTAGAGCTGCTAAATCCATTCGCTCAAAAGCATGCAAAATGGCTCTTAAAGATCCTGAAACGGCACCAGGCACGAGGGTAAGACCTGCGATCAGCAGAAGAAAAATTGTAGAGGTAGGATAATGTAATGCGTAAGCTGTTAAAATAACCAGGGAATAAGCAAGAACGCCTAAAAAAGTGCTTAAAAGCACACTATTGCTGAGGCATTCCCTTGCTTTCTCTTTATATCTTGATACATCTTTAATGATTAAATTATTAAACCCAAAATCCGCAATAACACTGAAAAGATAAACTAAAGTAAGAACAACACTATACAAGCCAAAACCTTCCGCACCTAAATATCTAGCAGCATAAGCAACAAAAACAATTCTAACTGCTTTTCCCAGAATCGAACCCATCATAAGGGAAAATGTATTTTTTGCTACTTTTTTTGCAGTATCAAGCACCCTTCACTCCTCCTAAACACATCTGTTTTCTCCTTCGAACACCAAAATCAAACTCTAGGTCCCGTTTCAAAACCCACTTTTGATACCATAAAGAAAAACACAAAAGAGTCCAGAGTTGAAACCAACAATTTACCTTTCCCCCCTTGTGAGATTCCATAAGGAATAAGACATACTTTTCATTGATAAAGCCTAACTTTGATAAATTAGATACTTGCTCCTCTAAAAGTGAAATAAAATTACTTTTGAACCAATGTTCTAAAGGCATAGGAAATGGTTCTTTGATTCTCCGTGCTATCTGTCGCGGAAGAATGTCTTTTACAGACTTCCTCAAAATATATTTAGTTTGCCAGTTCTTATGTTTAAATAATGGAGGCATGCTCATTGCAAATTCAACAAATTTATGATCAAGAAAAGGAACGCGAGCCTCAACAGATGCAGCCATGGTCATCTTATCTACCCGTGCAAGAAGAAATTCTGGTAACCGAAGATGTATATCCATGTAGCTCATCCAATTTAAATAACTTTCTGAATTATTATGTGACTCAAATTTTTCCCTTATTTCTTTTACAACTTGAAATGAAGAGACATTGAAAATTTGCTTTTTAAAAGTGCGTGATAATAACCTCTGTTTTTCAAGTTCAGTAAAGGCAATTGCTCCTCCCCAAAAATACTCTTGATTGTTTACAGCCCGAGAAATCACATCTCTATCTTTAACAAGAGCTAATGGTATTGAAATCATCCTTTTCAGCCACTGGGGCAATGCAGAGAAAACTTTCCAATAACTTTGATATATCTTCAAAGTTCTTAACCACTCAGGATAGCCGCAAAACAATTCGTCACTACCCTCTCCCACTTGCAGAACTATAGTTTTGTTTCTTCTCGCAAGTTCAGCTAAATAATATGTAGGTATGCAAGCAGGATCTGCAATAAGGTCATCTTGATGAAATATAAAATTCGGTAAAAACTTTAGGATATCTTTCTGGTTTAAAAACAACTCATGGTGCTCCGTATTAAATTTATTCGCAATTTCCCTCGCGTAATGAAACTCATTAGGAGCTTTCACATCTTTATATCCAACTGAAAAGGTAGTTACTGGTCTATCCATCAACTCACTCATCAAGGCAACGTTTGTGCTCGAATCAAGCCCCCCGCTTAAAAACACCCCAAAAGGTACATCAGAAATCATTCTCAATCTAATAGATTCTCGAAGATGGAATAGTAGCTCTTCACAGTAATCTTCTTCACTCCTGGAGGTATCACTGTAATACTCATTTTGAAAGACATCCCAGTATTGTTCCATCTTCACATCACCACTTGAATCAATGCGCAAAAGAAAGCCTGCTGGAAGCTTACAAATGTTTTTGAATAAAGTATGTGGTGCAGGAACAGTGGCAAAAGTTAAATAATGATAAAAAGCTTCAAAATCTAATTCCCTTCTTACTTCTGGATGCTCTAATATTGCTTTAATCTCTGAAGCAAAAATTAATTTTCCATTTAAAAAGGTGTAATAAAGGGGTTTTATTCCCAACCTGTCTCTTACCAAGATGAACAATTTTTTGTTCTCATCCCACAGTCCAAAACTAAACATTCCCCGAATTTTATGGATAACATCTAACCCGATTTCTTCATAGAGATGAATTATTACTTCAGTATCTGTTCCTGATTTAAATCTGTGGCCCTTTTTAATTAAATTCTCTCTATAGTCTTTAAAGTTGTAGAACTCGCCATTAAAGGTAATCCAAATAGAACTATCCTCGTTGGGATAGTGTAAAAGTTTAGTAGGCAAGAGGTTGAAAAAGTGAGAGACCTCCTTTAAAAATCTCTGACATAAGAAAAAAATCTAAAGAAAGGAGATCTCTCT
>Ga0180901_1204_pt1 | contig 22166 bp, 21 predicted proteins | sample Deesub1362A_J573_FD_124299 | JGI IMG/M metagenome (GOLD analysis project Ga0180901, IMG submission 124299) | Unclassified bacterium JdFR-66
TGCCGCAATGTAATTATCTATTTCTCACGTGAGGAAAGAAGTTTAATTGTTAAAAAGTTTTATGAAGCACTTCATCCAGGAGGCTACCTTGTTTTGGGAAAAACAGAGACTCTTTCCAAGGCAAGGGAGCTTGGGTTTAAATGCGTAGACTTGCATGAGCGAATTTATCAGAAATTAGCACCAGAATCTGCAGGGGGGTGTGAGAAAAATGAAGAAGAAAATTAGTTTTTGGACAGGTTTAGGACCCAAGTTTTATATCCTTACGTGTATCACGATCGGAAGTGCAGTGGCACTTGCTCTTCTCTGGGTTTTAATGGATTTGCTGCAAATCGTTTCTCCTGAAGCTGATCTTACTCGCTTTCTTCTGATTGGAGCAGGAAAAATGATACTTGTAGCAGTTGTAGTGGGAACTCCTATATGGCTCTATGCTTTTAACTGGGCGATTCTTCAACCTTTAAGAAAAGTTGGGCACAGCCTTCTGGCTGTAAGCGAGGGTGACCTTTCTCAGAAAGTTGACTTTAGTAGAGCTGATGAAATTGGCATCTTAGCAGAGCAGACAAATTATCTTATAGAGAGCTTAAAGAGAATTGTTAAAGAAGTAAGAGAAGCAGCAGAGAAAGTAGCTTCTACTTCAGATGGTCTTTCGCAGTCTGCTCAGGAAGTCAATCAATCTTCTATGGAGGTTTCATCTAGCATTCAGCAGATTGCCCAGGGAGCTGAGACTCAAGCCAAAAAAGTGAATGAGATTACAGAAGCCATGAGAAAAATTACACAGTCAATTCAGGAAATGGCTTTTAGGGCTCAATCAGCAGCGGAAACATCACTGGAAGCTTCAAAGATAGCTCAAAGAGGAGAAGAAGCAGCTAGAGCTGCTGAGGAAAAAATCATAAAAGCGCAGAAAGTTCTTTCCCAGTCAGAAGAGGCAGTGAACTTTTTAGGTCAACGCTCAGAGGAGATTGGAAGAATTGTAGAAATTATCACTGATTTTGCTGACCAAACTAATCTTCTAGCTTTAAATGCAGCAATTGAAGCAGCTAGAGCTGGAGAGTATGGCAGAGGTTTTGCTGTAGTGGCGGAGGAAGTGAGAAAGTTAGCTGAGGGTTCTGCTAAAGCTGCGGAAGAGATTGGGGAATTAGTAAAAGAGGTCCAGAGAGAAACTAGTTTGGCGGTTGAATCAATGAAGGAAGGAACAAAAGAAGTCACTGAAGGCGTTGAAGCAGCGCAGGAGACAGGCAAGTCTCACCGTCAGATATTAAAGGCGGTAGAGGAAACAGCAGTTCTTTCTCAGGAGATTTCTCGTTCCATCAAAGAAGGAGCAGAGAACACAGAAAAGGTGCAAAGTTCTCTCAGTGATGTGGCTGCGGTGGCTGAGGAGAATGCGGCTGGAGTTGAAGAAACGGCTGCTGCTACTGAAGAGCAGACCGCTGCTATGGAAGAAGTTTCAGCTAATGCTCAGGCTTTAGCCAAAATGTCAGAGGAGTTAAAGAAACTAGTCCAGAAATTTAGATTTTAGGAGGTAAAAATGGAGGCGGAGGAAGTCCAAATTGTAGTTTTCAAGATCGGGGATCAGGAATATGGGGTGAGGATATCTGATGTGCAAGAGATTGTGCGCATGTTGCCTATAGTTCCTGCTCCTAATGCGCATCCATGTGTAATAGGAGTAATAAATTTACGTGGTAAGGTTATTCCCGTTTATGATCTGCGCGAGCGATTTGGGCTTGAAGAATTCCCTGCTTCTCGCCAGCCAAGGATTATGGTTTTAAGTATATTTAAAAGACTGGTGGGAATAAAAGTGGATGCAGCTTCAGAAGTTCTCACCCTTTCTGGGGAGGAAATCGAACCTCCTCCTGAAGAACTGGGAGGAGTCAACGAGGGCATTTCAGGGATTGCCAAAGTTGATAACCGGCTCATTATTCTTCTTGATCTAGGGAAGATACTCTCTTCTCCTTTAATGGAGGGGGTGAGCTAGTTGGGTGAGAAGACAGTGCTTGTGGTTGACGATGCAGCATTTATGAGAATGATGCTGAAGGATATTCTCGAAAAGAACGGCTTTAAAGTAGTGGGTGAAGCTGCAAACGGAGAGGAAGCTGTTAAAAAGTACAAAGATTTGAAGCCAGATGTGGTGACAATGGATATTACAATGCCTATCTTAGATGGAATAAAAGCAGTGAAGAAAATTAAAAAAATTGACCCTGAAGCAAAAATTCTGATGGTCAGCGCTATGGGGCAGGAGAAGCTAATCATTGAGTCTATTGAGGCGGGGGCAGAAGACTTCATTGTAAAGCCCTTCCAGCCAGGAAAGGTTGTCGAAGCAGTTAGGAAATGTATTGGGGGGTGATAAAAAATTTTTAATTTGGAGATCCCTTCTTCTAAGGAAATAAAGGTTCTTGTAGTGGATGATTCTGCTCTAATGAGGACACTCATTTCCGACATGCTTTCTGCTGATAGTCAAATTAAAGTCGTAGATACGGCAAGGGATGGGATGGAAGCTATTCAAAAAGCAATTGATTTAAAGCCCGATGTAATCACTTTAGATGTGGAGATGCCAAGGTTAAATGGTTTAGGAGCGCTCAAGCAGATTAGCAGAGTTGTGCCTTCGAAGGTTATCGTGGTTACTGGACTGGACGATGTGGAAGTAGCTGTGGAGGCTTTGCGGTTGGGAGCGCTTGATGTGGTCATTAAGCCCTCAGGTACTTTTTCAGTAGATATTGAGAAGATAAAAGACGAGTTGATAAGAAAGGTGAAGATAGCTTCTATTTCTAGAGAAATACCTGTGAGAATTACTCCTAGCACGACTGATTTGAAAGATGTAGTGGGAATTATTGTTATCGGAGCTTCTACGGGCGGTCCAAGAGCCTTAGATATCATCTTCTCCACTTGGAGCCCGGATATTCCTCTGCCAGTAGTGGTAGTGCAGCACTTACCTGATGGTTTCTGTCATGCCCTGGCTCGAAACCTAAGCTTGCGTACAAAGCTAAGGGTGAGTGTGCCTAAAGACGGAGAAACTATGCGACCAGGGGAAATATATCTTGCTCCAGGTGGAGTTCATTTAAAGGTGAAGGAGAAAGGAAAGAAGAAGGTATTGAGGTATGATAATGGCCCTTCTCAAAACGGAGTGAAACCTTCTGTGGATATCACTATGATATCGGCGGCTCAAATATTTGGACCAGCAACGATTGGGATTCTCCTTACAGGGAGTGGACATGATGGAGCTTTGGGGATGAGGTCGATAAAAGAGGCAGGGGGCAAGACATTTGTTCAGAATAAAGAGAGCTGTGCAGTCTTCGGTATGCCTAAGTCTGCTATTCAAATGGGAGCAGCAGATAAGATACTTCCACCGGAAAAAATCTCTTTTGAGGTAGAAAAGGAAGCTCATCGAATATTTGAGGAGTTCGCCTTAAAGGAGAGAGAAGATGGCTGAAGAGAAGTATTTAAAGATTTTTAAGGATGAGTGCGAAGAGTTAGTGGAAAGATTCAACCAAGCTCTTTTAGATTTAGAGAGTGATTTAGGAAAGTCTGAAGCGATAGAGGAGATATTTAGAGTAGCCCATACTATTAAGGGTTCCGCTGGTAGTTTGGGCTTTGATAAGCTTTCGAAATTTGCTCACGTGTTGGAAGAAAAATTAGATGTTTATCGGAAAGGTAAAGCTTTAAAAGAAGAAGTTTTAGATGCTCTCTTTAAAGTAGTGGATGCACTTCAAGAAATGATTAAAGCTTCAATTGAGGGTAAGGAATGTGAAGACGCCAGCAAAGCTCTTTCTCTGTTGGATCAGGCTATAAAGGGAAGTCCAGCAGAACATTGCGAAGATTTAAGTAGAGAAGAAGAGTTCAATGTAAAGGTTTTTCTCTCTAAAGATGTGACTTTAAAAGGAGCTCGTGCTAGCTTAATTTTGAAAAGGTTGGAAAACTTTGGAAAAATTTTAAAGACCAATCCTCTCTTAAAAGATTTAAAAAAAGGAAGTTTTGAGGAGTCATTTAATGTCATTTTAAGAAGCTCCTCTTCACCTAAGGAAATAAGAAGTGCAGTTGAGCTTATCACTGATGTTGAGAAAGTTGTGGTGGAAAAAGAAAAGAAGAAAAAAGCAGTTGGATTAAAAGAGGAAACAAAGAAAGATGCGGGAGGAAAAGCTTCAATTTGCGAGACCTTGAAGATAAAAGCATCCTCGCTTGATAATCTGATTGATTTGGTAGGGGAACTTTTAATATGTCATTCGCGTTTGGAAAGGTTGATTAGATTTTCAGCGGACGCGAACCTTAAAGATGCAGTTGAGGATTTGAGGAGAATAATAAGAGATTTGCAGGGAGAAGTAATGATGGTTCGAATGGTTCCTGTAGCAAATATCTTCAACCGATTTCCTAGGATGGTAAGGGACCTCTCTCGCAAACTAGGAAGGGAAGTTCAATTTACCATTGAGGGTTCTGAAATAGAGCTTGATAGAACTGTCTTGGATGAAATTTCTGAACCTTTGATTCATATTATCAGGAATTCAATTGACCACGGGATAGAAAGTCCAGAAGAGAGAAGAAAGAAAGGGAAACCTGAAAAAGGGAGGTTGAAGCTGGTTGCAAGAAAGGAAAAAAACTCAGTTTTGATTGAAGTTGAAGATGACGGGAGAGGAATGGATGCAGAGAAGATAAGGAAAAGGGCAGTGGAAAAGGGCCTTATCTCCTTAGAAGAAGCGAGGAAGATACCTGATAATCAAATCATTTATTTTGTTTGCGTTCCCGGGTTTACAACCTGCGAGGAGGCTTCAACAGTTTCAGGAAGAGGTGTAGGGATGGATGTTGTTAAAAGCAAAATCCAGAAGATGGGAGGCAATCTCGAGATTGAAACAGAGTTAGGCAAAGGAACAAAGATAAAAATGCAACTCCCCCTTACTTTAGCCATCATGCAAGTTCTTTTAGTGAAGGTTGGGGGAGAAACACTTGCTATTCCCATTTCAAGTGTGGAGCAGGTACTCCGTTTAAACTCTCAGATGATAAAAAAGGTGGGAAGGAATAGTGTTCTGACCTATCAAGGAAGAACTGTTCCTTTATATGAAACAGGCTTGCTGCTTGGGATGAAGAAGGAAGGAACGAAATCTAAATACATAATTGTGGTGGAAGTTTCAGGGAGACTAAAAGGGCTTTTAGTTGATGAAATAGAGGGTGAGCAAGAGATTGTAATCAAGTCTTTGTCGTATGATTTAAGTGAAGTAAAGGGCTTAGGTGGAGCTACAATTTTAGGTGATGGTCGCCCTGCTTTCATTTTAGATGTGAGAAGTTTAATTTTGGGGACTGAAAGAGGAGGGAAAAATGAAGCTCTCTGAAATGCAGAAAGATGCTTTGAGGGAGATTTGCAGCATAGGTTCAGGTCACGCTGCCAGTGCACTTTCACAACTAATTGGTAGAAAGGTTTTAATTGAAGTCCCTCGGGTAGAAATCCTCCCTTTAGAAAAAGTACCTGATGTTTTAGGGGGAGCAGAGAAGGTGATGGTTGCTGTGTATGACAGAGTTTTAGGGGAGATAAGAGGAGGTATACTTTTTATGATGCCTTTCAAATCTGCAAAAAGCCTTTCTTTGATAATGAAGCACGACATTAAGAAAGAGAAATCCATTGATGAAGAAGCATGCGAGATCTTAAAAAGAATAGGAAGTGTTGTCACTTCTGCTTATCTCTCTGCTTTGGGGCGCTTTGTAGGAGTTTCTTTGATTCCAGTGGACGCTTCAATCTCTTTTGACATGGCTGGTGGGGTTATTGAAACTGTGGTTGTAGAGTTAGGACTAGTGGGCGATTATGCACTCTTAGTGGATACTCCTTTCAGGGATGAAGAGAGGGCTATTGAATCGTATCTGCTTTTTATCCCCGAACCGAAATCACTGGAGGTAATCCTTGAAAAAATTGGGCTTAAGAAGTAATTCTGGTAAGGTAGTCGGATTAGGCGAGTTGAAGGTGGGAAGGGAGGGAGGAGTTTTGTGTAGCAGAGCTTTGGGTTCTTGTGTGGCAGTGATTGTTTATGATGAGGAAGCAGGGGTTGGAGGAATGGCTCACGTTATGCTTCCTTATAGGCTGGAGGAAAGTCCCAAAAAACCGGGTAAGTATGCGGATACAGCCGTGAGAGAGTTGGTAAAAATGCTGGAAGAAGAAGGAGCAAAGAGGGGAAGGATGGTAGCGAAGATTGTAGGCGGAGCAAAGATGTTTAATGGAGAGCGGTTTGGGAACATTGGAGATGAGAATGTAAAAGCAGTGAAGAGAATGCTTAAATTGGAAAATCTGCGGTTGGTAGCAGAAGATACTGGCGGCAGCTACGCCAGAAGTGTAGAATTTGACCTTTCCACAGGTAAAATTAGAGTAAAATCATATGTGGCAGGGGAGCGAGTTTTGTGAAAAAAAATCCAGCTAAGCTGAAAATAGCCTTAATTGGTTCTCGAGATGAATGTATGAAGTTTGCACTTCTCTTAGCTGACAAACCTCAAATTGAGATTTTACTCTTTTCTCCAAGGGAGAAGGATAATGTAAGGTTTCTTCGGGGGAAGGTTAGAGTATTGAGAAGCCTTCAAGAATTAAAACGGGAAAAGGGCCTGAATTTAGTAATTAACCTGTCTCAACTTGATGTTTCTTCTCTTCTTGGGGAAGAAGTGAACATTTTGGGAGAGAAACAAGCCAGATTATTTTACGACCTTCTTTATTCCTCAAGGGCTCAAGGCGAAACTGACCTTTTAGAAGAGTTGGAAAAAGCGTATGAAGTTATTCGGAAAAATCAGTCGGAGATAATTAAAAGCCAGGAAGAGATGGAGAGAAGCCTCTCTGAACTTTTCTTTTTACACGAGTATTTCAAAGCTTTAAGTGCTTCAATAAAGCTTTCAGAGGTTGGCCATTTAATAGTTGATGGGGCTAATGGGATTTTAGGGGCAGAAGTTTCCTGGCTTTATCTGCTTGAAAAAGGAGCGCTTACATTTCAAGCAGCTCAGGGTTATCCAGAGGATGCTTTCTGCCCTGTTTTAGAGGTAGGAGAGAGCTTTGAAGGCAAGGCAATAGAGGAGGGGACTCTTCAGGAAAAATTGACTGAGGGAGGAGAAATTTATTTAAAGTCGATTCAAAACCTGGTTTTGAAAGCAGCTTATGCAATTCCTTTGAAGACAAAAGGAGAAACCCTGGGGGTTTTTTCTATTGGTTTTACCTTTAATCGAACTCTTACCCCTCGGGAGAAAGAAAGGTTTATTTCCATGGCCTATGTCTCTTCACTTGCACTTCATAATGCAATTTTGCATCGTGAGATTGAGAAGCTTTCAATTACCGACCGCCTCACAGGTCTTTATGACCATGCTTACTTTCAGGAGAGACTGGCAGAGGAAGTAGCTAATGCAAAGCGTTATAAAAGGAAAGTTTCTCTCCTTATGCTGGACATAGATAATTTCAAAAAGTTTAATGATACCTTTGGCCACCCAAGGGGAGACCAAGTTTTGAGGAAAATTGGTGAGGTTTTAAGGGAAGTGGTAAGGGAGGGAGATATAGCAGCTAGATATGGAGGAGAGGAATTTGTGGTGATTTTACCTGAAACAGCAAAAACTGAGGCAGTGAGGGTAGCAGAAAGAGTGAGGCGGAGGATAGAAAGAGAAAAATTTGAGGGCAATAGGGAGTTTCCTCTTGTAACTCAGAGCGTGAGTATTGGAGTGGCTACCTATCCGGATGATGCACTTTCCAAAGGAGACCTTATTGAGCAGGCAGATAGAGCTCTCTACAGAGCAAAGTGGGGAGGAAGAAATAAAGTGGCTGTGGCTGAGAGCATATCTAAAGAGGTAGAAAAAGATGACGATAGAAAAGGGGAGGTAGAGAAAGGTGGCAAAAGGGAAGATACTAGTGGTTGAAGATGCAAAGCTTTTTCGGGCAATGTATGAAGATAAACTAAAGATGGAAGGTTATGAGGTTTGGACAGCAGCAGATGGACTTGAGGGGTTGAAATTAGCACGGGAGGTAATTCCAGACTTGATACTTCTAGATTTAGTAATGCCTCGCATGGGAGGCTTGGAGGTGTTGAAGAGGCTTAAAAGCGATCCCCGCACAAGGAATATTCCGGTTGTCGTTTTGAGTAACTTAGAAGATGCTGAAGGAGTTAAAGAAGCAATAGAGCAGGGAGCCGAGGATTTTTTGAGAAAAACAGCATCTTCACCTGCAGAAGTAACCGCAAAAATTAAGAAGCTTGTTACTTTAAGGCTTTTAAAGAAGGAAGGCAGAGGAGAGAAGCTGGAGAGAAAATCGTTTAAATTGGCAGTGAGAGATAAAGAATTTGATGCCGATGGGATAATTCAGGAAAGTGAGCTTCCACATCGATTTTGGTGTCCTGCCTGTCAGATGGAGCTTGTACTTGAACTTATTCCCGAAGAAAGAGAAGAAGCAGGTCACTGGTATAAAGCGCATTTTGTCTGCCCTCAATGTGGAAGAGGTTTTTAATTAACTCTTAACTTAAAAGGGGTTTTCCAATGAAGAAGTTTAAAGTTCTTAAAGCTTCTGGTGAATATGAGTTTTTTGATCCTGAAAAGCTTCGCCGCACTATTCTTGACTGCGGCGCAAGTGAAGAGGTAGCTGATTACGTTCTTGTTCAGGTAGAAAAGGAACTTTATGACGGCATCTCTACAGGAGAAATCTTCGAAATAGTTTTAAGGGCACTTCTCTTAGTTGAAGAGAAGCTTGCCTATAAGTATGACTTAAAGGGAGCTATCATGAGATTGGGTCCCAATGGTTATAACTTTGAAGACTATGTGGCAGCTATTTTTAGTGCCTATGGGTTCAAAACAAAGGTCAGGCAGGTTTTAAAGGGTAGATGCGTTTCCCATGAGGTGGATATTTTAATGAAAAGGGAAAAAAATGGAAAAAAAGTGAACTACTTTGGCGAGTGCAAGTATAAGAATGCTCCGGGTCTAGTAGTGAACCTTAAAGAGGCTCTTTATACATATGCCCGATTTTTAGATCTCAATAGAAATGGTCATAAGTTTACTGCTCCTTGGCTTATCACCAATACTCGTTTTACAAAGGAAGTTGAGAAGTATAGCGAGTGCGTAGGAATAAGACTACTTTCTTGGAAGTTCCCTCCCGGGAAAGGCTTAGAGAAGATAGTGGAGAAAAAGAAACTTTATCCCATCACCATTATAAGGGGGATAAATCGGGGCTTAAAGGAGAGAATGGTTCAAGCAGGAATTATTTTAGCGAAAGAACTCACTTTAGAGCCAGAGGAGCTAGCGGAGAAACTTCACCTGCCGGTAGGGAAGATTAGACCATATGTTTTAAAGGCTAGAGTTCTCTTTGAGAATGACTGAGTGTCCAGACTTTTAATGACTTTATAAAGTTTTTATTCGATTTAACCCACTTTCTTATCTTCTTTCTTCCTATGTATCGATAGTAAGCGTTTACAAACCTAAAAGTGGCAAAGAATTTTAAAGATGTCTTTAAGGAGTAGAATTTGCGCATTGCTTTAAATGTCTCTGTTTGAAGCTCCCAGATGCTCATCTTTTTGGGTTTGTAAACAACGTGGTGTCCATCGTAAAGAGCCCAGTTCTTTGTAAAAATGCGTTTTTCCTTCTCGAGCTGCATATAAAGCTCTGTTCCTGGTAGAGGAGTAAGGATAAGAAACTGAATGGTAAAGATGGGACTTTTCTTAGCAAATCTCACAGTTTGCCTTATGGTTTCAGAGGTATCTGCGTCTGAGCCCAAAACAAACATCCCGTGGACTTTAATCCCGTATTTCCAGAGAATTTTTACACTTTTTACCACATCTTCTGGTTTCTGACCTTTATTAAAAGCTTTGAGGGTTTCTGGATTAATGGACTCCAACCCGATGTGAACAAGAAAGCAGTTGGAGCTTTTCATCAGGTTAAGGAGCTCCTTGTCGTTTACAATTTCAGCTCTCACTTGGGTTGACCAGGGGGGAGTTAACTTTTCTTCAATCATCATTCTGAGGAGCTTTTTTGCCCGGGTGAGGTTAGCGGCGAAATTATCATCGTAAAAGAAGAGATAGCGTGGGTTTTTCTCTCTTATTTCCTCAATCACATTTTCAGGGCTTCTATATCTGTATCTGTGACCAAACATTTTTGTTACAGAGCAGAAGGTACAGTTGTAGGGACATCCTCGAGAAGTAATTATGGGAGTGATATTAATTTTTTCAAACCCTTTTATTAAAGTAAGGTCGGGGAAGGGCAGGAAGTCAAGATTGCTTATGGGCGGTCTTAGTGGATTATGTTGAAATTGATTTTTCTTTCGGTAAGAAAGGTTTTTTATTTTTTCTAAGGGGAAGGCACCTTCCAGGAATTGAGTGAGTTCTACAATTGCTTCTTCTCCCTCACCTCTAATCACATAGTCAGCATGCTCTAAGGCTTCTTCAGGCATGAAGGTGGGATGTGCTCCTCCCATCACTACAGGAATTCCCTTTTCTTTGATTTTATCGGCAAAAGAGTAAGCACGCAGGGCGGTTGAGGTGATAGTGGAGATACCTACGAAGTCAGAACGGAAAACTTCGTTCCAGTCAATCTCATCAATATCTTCACAGAAGATTTTTACCTCATGCCCTTCGTCTTTTAAAATTTTCCCCAAAAGGGGAAGCCCCAACCTTGGCAAAAGATATCCCGAAAAAACGTGATATCCTGGGGATTTTGGTTCAATCAAGGAGATTTTCAAAACAAACCCTTCCTTCCTTTTTAAAATATTATACCGCAAAAAAAATTTTTTAAATAGTAGAGCAGAATATTTGGATTTTTTTGTTGACAGAAAGGATTGCTATTGAAAAAATTTAGCCAGTTATTTCTTATAGGGAGGAGTCTTCTTGGGAAGGCTTAAAAGACTGAGTGAAAATGATTTTAGAAAGCTTGAAGATCTGTCTCGTATAGCTCGGGGAGATATTTTAAAGATGACCTATATTGCTCGCTCCGGCCATCCTGGAGGTTCCATGTCCAGCATAGATATATATCTTGTCCTTTATAGCGCTGCTAGTATTAACCCTCAAGACCCTTTTTTGGAAACAAGAGACAGAGTAGTAGTTAGTCACGGCCACACTTCTCCCGGTGTTTATGCTGCTTTGGGGAGACTTGGTTTTTTCAATATTGAGGAAGCAATTGCCACTTTTCGTCTAGCAGGAAGTCGATTTGAAGGGCATGTGGAGAGGGAAGTTCCGGGGGTGGAGTGGAGCACAGGTAATCTTGGACAGGGTCTTTCTGCTGGCTGTGGTTTTGCTGTAGCAGCTAAAGTTAAGGGTTATGACTACAATGTTTTTGTGGCTATGAGCGATGCTGAGCAGGCAAAAGGGCAGGTTTCAGAAGCGAGAAGGTTTGCCTATAAGTATGAACTGAAAAATCTTTTCGTAGTTGTGGACTGGAATGAGATGCAGATAAGTGGTGTTACCCATAAGGTGATGCCAGTTAATATTAGAGAGGATTATTTAGCTGATGGCTGGAAGGTTTTAGAAGTCGATGGTCATGATATGAAAGCAATTTACGAGGCTTTAATCGAGGCTGAGAAGATTGACAGACCAGTAGTAATTTTAGCTCGGACGGTTATGGGCAAAGGCGTTTCTTTTATGGAAGGGAAAGAAGAGTATCACGGAAGGGCTTTGACAGATGAAGAGTTTGGGAAAGCTCTTAAAGAGCTTGGGTTAGAGAATGATGTGGAGAAGTATGTTGAGATAAGAAAAAGTTTCAAAGGACATCCTGAAGTCAATTTGGGTTTCTCGAAAGTAGAGGTTGATACAGGAACCTCTTTTACTTATTCCGCGGAAGAGAAAACAGATAACCGCTCCGCTTTTGGCAAAGCTCTCCTTGATTTGGGGAGAAGAAATAATGATGGAAAGCATACTCCGATTATTGTTTTTGATTGTGATCTCAGTAGCTCAGTGAAAACTCAAGCATTTTCGAGAGAGTTCCCTCAATACTTCTTTCAAGGGGGAGTTCAGGAGCATAATACAGCCACGATTGCGGGAGCGGCTTCAACTCAGGGAGTCATTTCTTTCTTTGCTGACTTTGGTGTTTTTGGAATCGATGAGACTTATAATCAGCACCGCTTAAACGATATAAATTATACAAATTTAAAACTGGTAGTAACGCACTGTGGAGTTGATGTGGGGCAGGATGGAAAGACTCATCATTGCATCGATTATGTAGGCGTGATGAGGAATATTTATGGTTTCAAGATTGTTGTCCCCGCTGACCCCAATCAAACTGATAAAGCAGTCCGCTATATTGCTTCTCAAGTTGGAAACTTTGTAGTTTGTGTGGGAAGGTCTAAGCTTCCTGTGATTACTGATGAAAATGGCACTCCTTTTTTTGGAGAGGGCTATGAGTTTGTTTACGGAAAAGGAGACTGGTTAAGGCGGGGGAAAGATGCAGTTATCGTTACCATGGGCTCCATGGTGCATAGAGCTTTGAAAGTGAGAGAGATTTTAAAGGAAAAAGGGGTGGAGGTGGGAGTGGTGAACATGGCTTGTCCTGCTGAGCCTGACAAGAAAATTTTAAGAGAAGCAGCGAAGACTGGATTCATCTTCACCTATGAAGATCATAACGTGAGAGCAGGTCTAGGATGCTGTGTTTCTGAGGTTCTTTTGGAGATGGGTTTAAAGGTAAGGTTAAAGCGGTTTGGGGTGGAGAGATATGCAGGCTCAGGCTTACCAGATGATTTGTTTAAACATTTGGGACTGGATCCTCATACGGTCGCTCAAAAGATTTATACCGAAATTAGGGGAGGTTAAATGGGAAAATCACGCCTTTATGAGCTTACAAAATTGGGTCAAGAAGTTTGGCATGATGATTTATACCGCTCTTTAATTACCTCCGGAAAACTTCAGAAAATGATTGAAGAGGACGGATTATCGGGGGTAACTTCCAATCCCACAATTTTTGATAAAGCTATTTCTTCAAGCAGTGATTACGATGAGGATATCAAAAAGTTGAAAAAAGAAGGAAAGTCGCCTGAGGAGATAGTTATTTCTCTTATGATAAAGGATGTGCAGATGGCAGCGGATGTTTTAAAACTCGTTTATGAGGAAAGTGGAGGGGAGAAGGGCTATGTAAGCTTGGAAGTCTCCCCTCTCTTAGCTTATAAAGAAGAAGAAACTATTTCAGAGGTTAAAAAACTGGTCGAAAAAGTGAATCGTGAGAATGTAATGATTAAAGTTCCTGGTACGGAAGCTGGCGTGAATGCTTTTCAACGCTTAGTGGAAGAGGGATATAACATCAATGTAACTTTACTTTTTTCTCTAACCCACTATAAGCGCATTGCCTTAGCATATGTGAAAGGTCTTTCGAAAAGAAGTGAAAAGAGTTTAGAACTTAGGAGCGTTGCTTCGGTAGCGAGCTTTTTTTTAAGTCGAATCGACACTCAGGTAGATAAAAAGCTTGATGAGCTTATAGAAAAGGGAATTGCGGAAGCGGAAACACTACGTGGCCAAACTGCAATCTCTATTGCTCACCTAGTTTACGAAAGTTTTCTCAGCATTTTTAATTCTTCCTTTGAAAACTTGAGAAAGAAAGGAGCGCGGGTGCAGAAGCCTCTCTGGGCAAGTTCGAGCACGAAAGACCAGCGATATAGCGATGTAAAGTATCCACAAGCTTTGATTTTTCCTCAAACGGTGGTTACATTGCCTATGCCTACAGTTGAAGCCTTTCGTGACCATGGTGAGCCTTTAAAAGCTAGCTTGATGGCAAATAAATCACGGGAGATTTTAGAGAAGCTCAAAAGTTTAGGTATTGATGTGGAAGGGATTTGCGATGAGCTCCAAGTAAAAGGGGTGGAAGCTTTTAAAGACTCTTACATTAGCTTAATTGAAACAGTAAAGAGAAAGTAAATTTTAGATTTTTTTAAAGTTAAGAACTTTGAATGTCGAAATAAGTAACTGGTGGAAAATGGAGAAAGGTTTTACCTTAATAGAGCTTATGATTGTCATTCTTGTTATTGCTATTCTGGTAGCCATAGCTATACCTGTTTACTCCCGCATACAAGACAAAGCTCACAAGCGTTCCTGTCAGGGAAACTTAAGGATACTGAAGTCAGCTCTGGAAACTTATCGAGCCACTAATGGGGTGTACCCTGACCCGGACTCAAACCCTCACTGGGGAGGCTCCAAGTCAGGCCATACCATCTGGGATTCCATAGTTGACCCTGACGATGATCAATCAGACCTCGTTCCTTATTACATAAGACAGTCTCCTATTTGTCCCAACCAAAAAGGAATTTACCTTTATCGTTACAACGAGGACCCTGTACGGATAACTTGTGACCAGAGTGGTCACGAAATTTATTAAAAATGGGATAAGAGTAGAAAATTTTATCTATTTAATTAGCTTTAAAAGAAATTTTTCCTTCTTCCGGTTGAGTTTTGTTTGAATGAGAACTTTGATTTTTCCTCCTAATCCTTCGGGTTGAACAAGCGTTCTTAAAAGTGAGTTTTCTTCTGGTGAGGGGGTAAGCTTTGTTCTTTCTAAGATTTTTACGATGAATTCAGACTGGGAAGAAAAATAAAGATTTTTAAAGCCAACCTCTTCGCCGTAGATTTTAAGAGCTGAAAAGTTGACATGAGATGTGATGTCTCTTTCACCGGGTTTTTTAAGTACTTCTGAATAAGCTAGATGGTTTTCATAGGAGATGAGAGTCCCTTCTTTAAAGAAGGGTTCTAAAAATGTTTCTTTTTCAAATCCGTAGTCAAAGGTAATAATCACCCCTTCCTTTAAAGAAAGAAAAAATTTAGTGAGAAGTGAGATTGCTTCCAGGTTAACTTCAATCTTGTGTCCTAAAGGTGCCTCGATTTTCATTTTATTAAGGTAGTTGATTATAGCCGGGCAGGCGAGAGGTTTAACAATAAGCTCAAACTCTTCCCCCTTTACATCGACGAATATTTCATGCCAACCGTCTTTCTCTAATTGCAGGAGATTTACTGGCAGAGAATCAAAAAGTTCGTTTGAGAAAATAATACCGCTTAAGGTGAATTTGTGAAGTTCATCTATCCACTTAACTTTAGAGGAGTGCAGGCGGAGGGTTTTCTTTTCCTTTTCTCTCATAGCTTCGCTTTTCTCTGAGATGTAATATTTTAAGTTTGAGTACACTTTTGGATACTTATCTTGCATTTCGTTAAGGATATCCAGAGCGGTAAAAGCTTCTCCAGCTCCCACTTCTAGAATCTCATTAAGGTTCCATGAGGTTAAAAGTTGAGAGAAGAAATGAGCTAAGATTTTTCCAAAGAGAGAGACGTGAGCGTTTGTAAAAAAATCACCTTTTTTGCCTAAGACGTTCTTTCTGGAATAGTATCCATATTCTGGATGGTAAAGAGCGTATTTCATGAACTGGTAAAAAGTGATGGGTCCTGATTTTTCAATTTCTTCTTTTATAATTCTTTTCAGTATTTCCATTTCTTAGTTAAACTTATACCACATTGAAAAGAAAGGGAGTAAAGGAATGATTCTTAGGGGAACAGGAACTGTGCTCAACGTTTTTACTGTCCTTCTGGGGGCTTCTTTGGGGAATTTTTTGGGAGACCGTCTGCCTAATAAAATGAGGGAGACAGTGATGCACTCCTTAGGGCTCATGACTATTGTTATCGGTGTGAAAATGGCACTGGAAACAAAAAATATCTTGATAGTTCTGGGGAGCCTTCTTTTGGGTGGAATTTTGGGAGAGTTTCTAGAGATAGATGCAGGACTGCACCGTTTTGCTCATTGGGCAGAGGGGAAGTTGAAAACCAGTGAGGTTACTTTTGCTGAAGGATTCATTACAGCAAGCCTTGTTTTTTGCGTGGGCCCCATGACTATAATGGGCTCCATTCAAGATGGCGTTTCGGGTGACTACAAACTTTTAGCTATTAAGTCCGTTCTTGATGGCTTTGCAGCTCTTGCCTTTGCTTCAACCTTGGGATGGGGGGTGGCGTTTGCAGCTTTAACTGTCCTCCTTTATCAGGGAGGTTTAACCCTGGGAGCCTCCTTTTTCAGTGCTTTTTTAAGCAGTTCTATGATTGGAGAGATGACAGCGGCAGGCGGTGTTTTAATTTTCGCTATAGGCTTAGAACTTTTGGAGTTAAAAAAGATTAGAGTAGCTAACCTTTTACCTGCTCTTTTCATAGCGCCTTTCATTGTTTACCTCACCACCCTTTGGTAGTATTCGATAGGGTTAGGGGGAAGATATGAAGGACAAACTAGTAAGGTATCTGAGAAAATCCTACTTCAGTGTGGACGGCCTTTGGTTTTTAAAGGTGGAAGAGAGAGATGGTTTGGATAACGCACTTGAAGTGGATAAGGAAGTCTGGAAGATAATGCCTAAAATTCAAGCTCGAGAGATTAAGAAAATTTTAGGCCTCAGAGAAAATGACATTCGTTCTTTAAGGAAAGCAGTTTTATTTAAATTTAAAACTGAGGGGTATGAAGTAAAGGAAGAGTATAAAGATAATTCCTTCTGGGTGAGAATTTTGCTTTGCCCCTGGTTTGAAATAATGAAAAGTTCAGGGAGAGAGCATTTGGCAGAAAAGATTTCCAAAAATATTTGCGTGCCAGAGTTTAGGATTTGGGCTCAAGAGTTCGGTACAAATATAAGCTACCGGTTTGAAAAGCATAAATGCTTGGGCGAAGAATATTGCGAGTTATTTTTTGAGGAGTGCTGATGGGTTTGAAAATTGCCGTTGCCGGAAAGGGTGGAGTGGGAAAAACAACTCTAGCAGCTGCTCTTTCAAGGCTTTTAGCGAAAAAGGGAATGAGAGTTATATCTGTTGACGCAGATCCTGATGGAAATTTGGCTTCTGCCCTGGGAGTTGAGATTGAGAGAAGAAAGAAAATAATACCCCTTTCTCGACAGTTTGATTTGATTGAAGAAAAAACTGGCGTGAAACCTGGCGAGTCTTATGGCAAGGCCTTTATTTTAAATCCTGATGTCTCAGACATTATAGAAAGATTTGGCATTGAGGCGCCGGATGGAGTAAAACTCATTGTGGCAGGAACAATTGAAGAAGCGGGGAGCGGCTGTTTTTGCCCTGAGAGCGCTCTTTTAAGGTCTCTTTTTGAACATCTGGTTTTGGAGCGCGACGATTTTGTTTTTTTTGATATGGAAGCGGGGTTAGAGCACTTGGGCAGGCAGACAACGAAGGGAATGGATTTACTCATTGTAGTAATTGAACCTGGAACAAGGTCTGTTGAAACAGCCATGAGGATAAAGGGATTGGCTCAAGGGATGGGACTAGAGAGAATCGCCTTGGTTCTCAATAAATCCTTACCGGGGCAAAATGTTAAAGATAAACTAGCTGTTTTGGGTTTACCTGTTTTGGGAGAAGTGCCTTATGATGAAAGCCTGATAAAGTCTGACGTGGATGATAAGTCTCCCTTGGATTTGTTTCCTCACTCAAAGGCAGTTTCAAGCTTTAGAAAAATAGCCTCTCTTTTGAAAGGAGAAGAATGGAAGAAGTAAAAATTTTGCTGCTCGATGCTGATTACATTACAGAGAAGAAATCTACAGTCATCAGACTTTTTGGTGTTGACGAGAATGGAAATTCTGTTGTTGCTCTGGAAGAGAAATTCCTGCCTTATTTTTACATCCTTCCGCGAAATGAAAGTGAGTTGAGAAAAGTATTAGAGAATGATGAAAGAGTGGTAAGGATTGAGAAGGTGAGGAAGGGCTTATGGCGGGAAGAAAGGGAGTTCTTAAAGGTCTATGTGAAGCATCCTCCCGATGCTTCTAAGGTGAGAGATAAAATTAAACATCGCCCTTTTCTTGAAGACTGCTTTGAGTATACTTTGAATTTCTCTCGCCGCTACTTAATTGACCGCGAGCTTTATCCCTTCTCTCTTCTTTCCATAAAAGGGGAAAGAACAAGCTATGAAAATTTTGATAAAGCTTTGGTGATAAAAGAGGTAAAAAGGGAAGCGGGAGCCCGCTTTCCCTTAAAGGTTTTAGCTTTTGACATTGAAGTTGTGGGAGAAGCGATTGTGATGGTGAGTGTAGCGGATAACAGGGGTTATAAGAACCTTCTTTCTTTGAAAAAGACGTCTTTAGGGGAGCATTTTGAAAGCGAGAGAGCTCTTTTACAGCGTTTAGCCGAGGTAATAGGGGAGAGAGACCCCGATGTGATAGTGGGCTACAACACTGACCAGTACGATTTTGAAGTGATTAAGGATCGAGCTGAAGAGTTAAAGGCGGAGATGGTTTGGGGGAGAGATAATGTGCGTTTAAAAAAGGTGAGGAGGGGAAGAATTTCCTCCACTCGCTTTTTCGGCCGAGTTCACATCGACCTTTTCAACTATGTAAACAACATTCTTTCTCCTCATCTTGAGTCTGAAGTACTCACTCTTTCTCAGGTTTCAGAGGAGATTTTAAGGGAGGGGAAAGAAGAACTTTCCCTTGAGGAAATAATCGAACTCTGGGAAAAAGGTCCGGTGGAAGCTCTGGCGCAGTACAACCTCAACGATGCTGAACTCACTTTAAAATTAAGTGAGGCTCTTCTTCCTCAAGTTTTTGCCCTTTCTGAGGTTACTGGGCAGCTTCCTTTTGATACCTCCCGGCAAACTTACGGGCTTTTAGTTGACAGTTTTTTGCTTCGGAAGTCAGGGGAGAAAGGCTGGGTTTCTCCGAACCAGCCTCACTTTGACGAAATCCAGAAGAGGCGTAGATATCCGCCTTATAAAGGCGGCTATGTGCATGAGCCCAAGGTTGGACTGCACGAAAACATCGCCCTTTTTGACTTTCGTTCTCTTTATCCCAGCATCATAGTTACTTTCAACATTTCTCCTGAAACATTAAACTGTGATTGCTGTGATGGTGAGGCAAATGTGGCTCCTGAGGTCAATTACCGTTTCTGCCGAAAATTTAAAGGTTTCGTGCCTTCAATTTTAGAAGAGGTTCTTCATAAAAGGTTTGAGTTGAAGAAGAGGTTAAGGGAGATTGAGAGGGAAAGTCTTGAGTTTCGGGAGCTTGATGAAAAGCAGTTTGCTTTGAAGGTTCTTTCAAATTCCTTTTATGGTTACCTTGCCTATCCGGGAGCTCGTTGGTACTCGCGAGAGTGTGCAGAAGCAGCTGCTGCTTGGGGAAGGCATTTTATAACCCAAATGATATCTTTAGCCTCCAAATATGGTGAAGTCATTTATGGTGATACAGACTCACTTTTTGTGAAAATGGAGGAAGGAAACGTGGAAAAGTTTTTGAAAGAAGCAAACTCCAATCTTCCCGGAATCATTGAGCTGGAATTTCAAGGATTTTACCAGCGAGGTTTATTCGTTTTCACTCAGGAAAAAAGAGCAGCTAAGAAAAGATATGCTTTGCTGGGGAAGGGAGATACTCTTCTGGTGAGAGGCTTTGAAACAGTGAGGAAAGACTGGTGTGAAGCAGCAAAGAAGCTTCAGCGCAATGTCTTGCGCTTTGTCTTGGAAGGAAAAGTGGAGAAAGCTATTGAAGAGACGAGGCGAGAGATTTCTAGGGTGAAGAGGAGGGAAGTTTCCTTAAAGGAACTGGCGATTCATTCTCAACTGGGTAAGGAGCTCACCGATTACAAGTCAACTTCGCCTCATCTTTTAGTAGCTAAAAAGCTTAAGGAAGCAGGTGAGGATATCAGGCCTGGGGTGATACTCAGTTATGTGATTACAGAGGGAAAGGGCTCTATTTCGGAAAGAGCAGAGGCGCTACAGTGGGTAAAGGTTAAGGATTATGATGTTGATTACTATCTCAATAATCAGCTTATTCCAGCAGCTCTACGGGTTCTACAGGTTTTCGGCTACAGCGAAAAAGAGCTGGAAGAAGGACAGCTTAAATTGGGGGAGTAGTTGTTTACTCACCGATTACTTTTACCAGAACCCTTTTTCTCCTCTGACCGTCAAATTCACCGTAGAAAATTTGTTCCCAAGGTCCGAGATCAAGTTGACCGTTGGTAATTGCTACCACGACTTCTCTTCCCATAATCGTCCTCTTTAAGTGAGCATGTGCATTATCTTCGCCGGTAAGATTATGTTTGTATCGTTCAACTTCATAAGGCGCCAGCCATTCAAGCCACTTTTTAAAGTCCTGGTGTAAGCCGCTTTCATCATCGTTGATAAAAACACTTGCCGTAATGTGCATTGCGTTTACCAGGCAGATACCCTCTTTAATACCGCTCTCTTTAACGATTCTTTCCACTTCTTGGGTAATGTTGATGAGTTCGATCTTTTCTCTTGTGTTGAACCAGAGGTATTCTGTGTGGGACTTCATTTTGCTTTAAAGGCCGAAGGGCAGATATCATTTAGCACGCAGATATCACAGCGGGGTTTTTTAGCATCGCAGATTTTTCTTCCATGGTCGATTAAGAGGTAGGGGAATTTGAACCATTTTTCCTTGGGCACGATTTCCATCAATTCTTCTTCAATTTTATTAGGGTCTTTGTTTGAGCTTAACCCGAGTCTCTGTGAGAGTCTCTTTACGTGGGTATCTACTGGTATTCCGACGACAACACCGTAGGCGTTAGAGAGGACAATGTTGGCGGTTTTTCGAGCGACTCCAGGCAGAGTGAGTATCTCTTCCATAGTGCGGGGAACCTCTCCTTTAAATTTTTCTAATATTATTTTGGCTGCTTCCTGAATATGCTTTGCTTTCATTTTGAAAAATCCAAGCTCTCTTATATCGTTTTGAAGTTCTTCCAAAGGAGTATATGCGTAATCTTCAGCATTTCTATATTTTTTAAAAAGCCTTTTCTGGGTGACTTCATTCACTTTTTTGTCCGTTGTTTGGGCTGAAAGAATTGTAGCTACTAGAAGTTCCAGAGGATTGGAGAATTTAAGAGCAATTTTAGCATCTGGATACTCCTCTTTTAGTCTTTTAATTATTTCCCTTACTCTTTTCGCAGCCTCTTCTTTGCCCACAGAAATATAATAACAAATCACAAATTCCAAATCTCAAATCGCAAATCCAAGGCAGAACAGAAGCCTTGAAGAGAGGAGACTGAAGACTGAAAGACTGATGACCGAAGAAAAATCTTAACTTTAGTCTTTCCTCTTCAGTCCTTCAGTCTTAGCTTGTTTGGCGCTTGCAATTTTCTCACGCGTGTCTCCTTTCAGGTGTAAAATCAAATTATGACTAAGATAAAGTTTTACGGTGGAGTTAATGAAATTGGAGGCACTAAAATACTTCTTGAGAGTGAAAAAGAAGGGAAAATTTTTCTCGATTTTGGAAGAAGCTTTAGCCGGGAGAGGCAATTCTTTGATCCGCCCTTTCTTCAGCCAAGAGAGGAAAAACATCTTCTCTCTTTAAACATTTTACCTCACTTACCCGGTCTTTATAAACAGGACAGTGCAGGCTGTGAAATTGAGGGGATTTTAATTTCGCATGCTCACACGGACCATTTCGATTACGTGCGCTACGTCAAAGATACTATTCCCATATTCTGTCACAAAGTTTCAAAAGAAATAATTCTTTCCAGAGAGTATATAGGTCAACCTCCAAGTCGGGAATATGCAATTGCTGTTTTAAGTGTGAGCGAAGGGGAGGTTGTGGAAAAGGAAATTTTATCTTTTAAGAGTGGTGAAAAGTTTACTTTGGGAGGATTTGAGGTGGAGCCAGTCGGTGTGGACCATTCCATACCCGGTGCCTGTGCCTACATTATTAGAACTCAGGATGGAAACATTGTATACACGGGTGATTTCAGAATGCACGGGACAAGACAGGACTTGACGCTTTCTTTTCTTCAGAGGGCAAAAGAAGCAAATCCTAAAGTCCTCTTGATTGAAGGAACTTCACTTCTGGGAGGAAGGTGTTCTTCAGAGGAAGAGGTTTTTGAAAAGTCTTTAAAAGTAGTAAGAAAGACGGGGGGTATAGTTTTTGTTTCCTTTTCCCCTGTGGATTTCGACAGGCTTCAAACTTTTTATAATGTGGCGTGCGAAACAGACCGAGTTCTTGCTATCTCCACTCGTCAGGCATTTTATCTTGATAAACTTGCCAGCCTAATAGATTTACAAATTAACCTTCTGAAAAGCGACAACATTTTAATTTACGCTAGAGCAAAAGAAAAACCGAGAACTTGGGAGAAGCAGATTCTTTCCTGCTACCACTTCAAGATTGTAGAGGCAGCGGAGATAAAAAAGGAGCAACATAAAATTATTCTCGTTTACTCTTATTATGATATGAATGAGATGGAAGACATTTCCCCTCTTCCTGGAAGTGTATTTATTCTCTCTCAAAGTGAACCTTTTAATGAGGAAATGGAACTCGATTATAAAAA
>Ga0180901_1189_pt1 | contig 21699 bp, 24 predicted proteins | sample Deesub1362A_J573_FD_124299 | JGI IMG/M metagenome (GOLD analysis project Ga0180901, IMG submission 124299) | Unclassified bacterium JdFR-66
AAGGAGAGAAAAGTTTACTGGGTATGCAGAAAATGTGGATACGTTCACGAAGGTGAAGAGCCGCCAGAGACATGTCCTTCTTGCAGTCATTCCAAAAATTACTTTGAGCTGAAATGCGAGGAATATTTAGAAGCAAGATGGCAAAAATTGATTTAAAAAGAAGCTTAAACGCCTGTATAATCCCGGGAAATTAAAAACGGTCCTAACAGCCTGTAAAAATGAAACAGTAAATCTCACACTTTATAAAGGACTTAATAACCTAAACCCAAAATTTAAAAATACCCACAAGCCAAAAATCAAAAATTAATTGCGTTAGTTGCTATATTGCCATCTATTCCTTCTTAGGTGGCGCAGGAATCTCTGGGCCTCGCTGGTGGCAACGGAGACAGAAATCTTCATGGTGGCAGCTGAAGCAAGTTTCTACCCCTTCTTTAACTACCACTTTATAGTGACTTTCTACCCAACCTTCTGTATGCTTGATATGACATTTCTTGCAGAACTTTTCTTCATGGCAGGTGTAACAGGATTCTGAGAAAGTTTTTGCACGTGTTTTATGCATTTTCTTCCATCTGTTAGCAGGTTTGTGAGAGTCGGGCTTTATTTTATGGCAATCATCGCAAAATTGAAGTCCATAGGCATGGCAGGAATAACACTTATCGGCTCCTATTCTGAGAGCATAGGGACCATGGGTTTGGGTTGCCCATTCTCTTTCATCATGAAGAGGTGTCCAAGGGAGAACTCTTCCTCCATGGCAACCATAACACTCCACTTTAGAAACTATGGGAGAGAGATATCTCTGTGCGTGTCGTAAAGCATGTTTTCCTGAGTGACAAAGGGTACAGTCAGCTTTAGCGTCTTCAGGTTTCATGGCAGAGTTTGGTTCAAATCCTGGGAATTTACCGTGGCATTTTCCGCAAAGAGCAATGTTTATTTTCTTGGCTACCTTTTCAGAAGCGATTTTCCCAAAAGTTATACTCTTGTGGCAGTCTCTACACTGGAGGAAGGCAATATCTAAGTTTAGATGGAGGGAATGGATGTCTTTTTTGGCTTTAGTTCCCTTCTCTCCGTGGCAAGCTTTGCATTGAGGAGGTGTAATAGCTTCAGCGTTTTTATGAAGTTCAGGCAGTTTGTCTTCGGGGTAGGGGCTTAGCTTGTAGTAAACTTTCCAGGTGGCAATGGCCCAAGCTTCTGAAGGTGACTTAGTCGGTCCTGAGGTGTAAAAAATGGCTAGGAAGAACAAGTTGACCAAAGTCCCTACAATTATGAGTCTTGTCAAGTTTCTTCTTAAAAGTTTTCGAAGCTCAGGTCGCTCAAAGATATCCATCTATTCACCTCACTCAGCGTAAAGTCCTAAAATGGAAAGGGCGATTATGGCAATAATCACCAGTATGGCAATGCTGGTAGCGATAGGTCTTTTTAAAGGATGCCTTTCTGGATTTTTGTCGATAAAGGGGAGGATTATAAGAAAGATAACTCCCAAAGCGGGAGTAAAAATACCTACGTAGAGTGGAACATAGTGAAGAAATGCGTAGAGGAATAAGAAGTACCACTCAGGCTTTACTCCCACGGGTGCAGATAGGGGATTAGCCCGAGGTCCTAACTCTGCAGGGAAGTAGACACAGAGGAAAAGAATCACGCCGAGCACGATATACATAACAAGAACTTCAGCCAGAAAGTGGTGAGGGAAGAAAGGAATCCAACCCTTCTCCAGCTTCTCTTCTAAGTTTTCCTTTTCTTCCATTTCCATTTCTTCTTTTTCTTCCATCATTTTTTACAGTGGACCAGAAATTCCTTGCTTTCTTACCATCCAAAAGTGAGCAATGAGTAAAAATATCACTGTTACAGGCAGGAAAAAGACGTGCAAACTAAAAAACCTAGTCAGTGTAGGAGCTCCAATTTTTTCTCCACCCATGAGAATAAAAGCGAGAAGTGGTCCCACTAAAGGTACTCTTTTTATAGTTGTGGTCACCACAGTTGTTCCCCAGTAGGAAAGCTGATCCCATCGAAGAAGGTAACCTGTTAAAGCAAATGTCATAGTGAGGAGGAGAAGTAAAACCCCTGCTACCCAGTTTAGCTCTCGGGGGGGTTTATACGAGCCGGTGAAGAAGACTCGAATCATATGAAGCATACAGAATGCGACCATTAAATTTGCTCCCCAGTGATGGATACTTCTTATAAGCCAGCCATAATAAACATAGTGGCTGATGTAGTAAACGCTCGCATTTGCCTTATCAGGTGTAGGGACATAGTAAAAAGAGAGGACAATTCCGCTGGTGCCTTGAATTAAGAAGAGAAGGAAAGTGATACCGCCAAAGCAGTAGATAAAATTGCGAGCGTGAGGAGGAACAAGCTTTTCCATGAAGTTTTTTCGAAACCGATAACTTATTTTAAATCTCTCATCAAGGTAATTGATTAAATTACGAAGCACTTTCAGCTCCTTTAATCAAGATACTTCCTCCCACTAATTTAACATTGAATTTATCCATATCGCGGGGCGGAGGACCGTAAAGTCTTTTTCCATCAACTGCAAAGGCACCTGCATGGCAGGGACATTTATATTTTTTCTCCTTTTCATTCCAAACCAGAAGACAACCTAGATGAGTACAAGCTGCGTTTAGGGCTAGAACTTCCCCGTTTTTTATTTTAACCAGGAAAACCTTATCTTCGCCGTACTCCACTAGTTTTGGTATTTCTTCTTGGAGTTCTTTTAGATTTCCTACCTTAAGCCAGCCAAGCTTAATTTTTCCTTCAATATTTCTTTTGGGAGGGTATACAACACTTCCAAATACAGAGACAATGCCACCGAGGGTCATAAGAGCAACTACTCCTGTTAAAACTCCTAAACTATTCTCCAGAAATTTCCTTCTATCGACCTTTTCCTCCATACCTTTTAACTCTCGTGAAATTTGTTGCGAATTTTAAAATATAGTATTTCTCTTTGTCAAGTAGGATTTTCAAGAATTATTTCTAATTGCTTTCCCACCTGCTTTTTATGGCAGTCAGTACAGTAACTTAAGACGTGACAGTGCAAGCACTGTTGAGAGCCTCTTTCCTGCACTGCTTTTTGATGCAGATTTATCCAGTTGTCAGTATGCTTAATGTGGCATGCTCGGCAAAAAGTAACTTTGTGGCAGTAGTAGCAGTTTTCAGGAATTTCTTTAGCAGGCTCTTTGTGTGTGAGCTTCCAGTTATTAGCATGGCTGTAGGGTTTTAAGCGGTGGCAGTCTTCACAGAAGTTTAGCCCGTGCTCATGACATTCGAAACAGCTTTTTTCACCTTTCTTTAAAGCAGTTTGTCCGTGAAGTCTTTTAGGCCAGGCTTCATTCTCGTGGTCTTCAGGAGCTTCAGGCCCAACTTTGGCAAAGTCTCTCTTCTCTTTATGACATTTAGAACATCTTAAGACATTTACCTTTCTCTTAGGCTCCTTTCCCACGATGTTATCGAATTCCACTCTTAAGTGGCAGTCTGTGCATTTAAAATTGTTTTCTGGAGAAGGGAGGTGAATAGCGTGAATGCTTTGAGTACCTTTTTCTGTTGCTTTCAATCCATGGCAGGAGATGCAGTTAAGATAGGATAACCCTCCTGCTTTTAGATGTAAATTTTCGAGCTCTTTTTTATTGTAATTTTGGAATTTATGGATGGTCTTGTACCACCAGACAACTGCAGCTTCTGTGAGGGTTAAGGGAGAAACAAGGTTCATAAGAAAGAAGAGAATATTCAAAGTAGCTAGAATAATAATTACAACCAAAGATATTTTTTCCAGCTTCGTCACTTCTGTAACCTACTCCTTTTTGGGGAAATATAACATGGAAAAAGAGTTTTGCCAAATTGTGTGGTCAGATTAATATTAAGCACCTTCTTCATTCATTTTGGGATAAGAATTTCTTATTTTTAATCTCGGTCTACTATGTTACTATTTTGCTGAAACATTTATTAGCTTAAGGAAAAGTAGAAGAGGAGAGAAAGTTTGAATTCAGGGGAAAATGAACCTCGCTTTTTAAAAGATTCTTCTAAAAAATTGACTTACAAAGAGACAGGCGTTTTATCTAGTGAGGAGTTCGGACTTCGCAACTTAATCCATCTCGTAAAGGAAACATTTAAATTTAGGGAAGATTTAGGAAAACCCCTTTTAGACATTGGCTATTTTGCAAATTTATTGAAAATCGGAAGTAACCTTGCTCTTGCTATTTCAACTGACAGTGTGGGAACAAAAATTTTGGTGGCAGAGGCTTTGGGGAAGTATGACACGATAGGAATAGATTGTGTTGCTATGAATGTGAACGATGTGGTTTGTGTGGGAGCAGAACCCATAGCTATGGTTGACTATCTGGCAGTGGAAAAGGCAAATCCTTCTTTTATAAATGAAATTGCAAAAGGGCTTTATGAAGGGGCAAAAATTGCTCGGATATGTATCCCTGGAGGTGAAGTTGCTCAAGTTGGAGAAATTTTAAAAGGATATTTCCCAGGGACTGGTTTTGATTTGGTGGGAACGTGTGTAGGGTTAGTAGAGATGGATAGGATAATTATTGGGGAAGACATTTCCGAGGGTGATGTGGTGGTCGGCTTTTCAAGTAGCGGGATACACAGCAACGGCTTCACTCTAGCAAGAAAAGCCCTTTTAGAAAAAGGCGGTTTAAGCTTTGAGACTTTTGTGGATGAATTGGGCAGGACAGTAGGCGAGGAACTTTTGGAACCTACGAGGATATATGTCCCTCTTGTTTTAAAAATTCTTAAGAGGGGTTTGAGGGTAAAAGCTTTAATCCATATTACAGGCGACGGTTTTCTTAATCTCAGTCGGGTAAAAAAGGAAGTAGGTTACAGAATAGACTTTCTTCCTGAACCTCCTCCCATTTTTGAGTTAATTCAGAAGACAGGGGATATCTCAGATGAGGAGATGTTTAGAGTTTTCAATATGGGCATAGGTTTTTGTATCGTGGTGGGAGAAGAAGATGCGGAGGGAGTTTTGAAGGTGAGTCGAGAAGAGGGTATTGAAACACATATTTTAGGGAGAGTTTTCGAAGACATGGAGAGAAAAATCGAGATTTTGCCCAAAAAGCTTTTGGGGGTAAAAGGAGATTTTTTCAAAGTCAGCTAGAGAAGAACTACCCCTCTTTTTCTTTGGCTGCTAAAATAAGCGAGGAAAGGAGGCATAGATATGTATTTTCCTACCTCGCGTTTGAGGAGATTGAGGCGGAATGAGAATTTACGCAGAATGGTTAGGGAAACAAAAATTTCTCTTGATGATTTGATTTATCCTCTTTTTGTTGAACACGGCGAAGGAGTGAGAAGAGAAGTCACAGCTATGCCTGGTGTGTTCAGACTTTCTATTGATGAACTTGTAAAAGAAGCAAGGGAGGTTAAGGAACTGGGAGTTCCTGCAGTAATTTTATTCGGCATACCTGAGAAGAAGGATGAAGCAGCTTCAGAAGCCTATGATGAAAAAGGAATAATTCAGGAAGCTTTACGAACTTTAAAAAGAGAAGTTCCAGATCTTATTTTAATCACTGATGTTTGTCTTTGCGAGTATATGAGTCATGGTCATTGTGGTGTAGTTAAAAATGAAGAAATCGATAACGACATCACTTTAGAACTTTTAGCTCAAACAGCCGTTTCTCATGCTGAAGCGGGCGCTGATATGATTGCTCCTTCAGATATGATGGATGGAAGAGTGGCAGCTATTAGGAGCAGCTTGGATGAGAATGGTTTTTCTCACATTCCCATTATGTCATATGCGGCAAAATATGCCTCCTCCTTCTATGGTCCTTTTAGGGAAGCTGCAGAGTCTGCTCCTCAGTTTGGTGATAGAAGGTCGTATCAGATGGATCCTCCGAATGTTCTAGAAGCTATGAGAGAAGTTGCTTTAGACATTGAGGAGGGGGCAGATATTGTAATGGTAAAACCTGCTCTCTCATATCTTGATGTGGTGAGAAGAGTAAAAGAGGAATTTGGGTATCCAACGGCTGCTTATAATGTCTCAGGTGAATATTCAATGGTTAAAGCAGCAGCAGAGAGAGGCTGGATAGATGAGAAAAAAATTGTTTTGGAGATTTTAACCAGTATAAAAAGAGCAGGTGCTGACTTAATTCTTACCTACCATGCTAAGGATGTGGCAAAATGGTTGCAGACGTAAAGAAAGGTGTTCCAGTTCCACCTTTGCGGATGATTGCCTGGGAAGTGACCCAGGCTTGCAATTTAGATTGTGTGCACTGCCGAGCTGCAGCAGTAAATGAGCCACCTCCAGGTGAGCTTTCCACTAAAGAGGCCCTCTCTTTTTTAGATGAGGTAGCTTCTTTCTCTAGTCCGGTCATAATTTTAAGTGGTGGAGAGCCTTTAATGAGAAAGGATGTCTTTGAGATAGCTGCTTATGGAAAGAAAATAGGTTTAAAAATGGTAATGGCTCCCAATGGAACACTCTTAAACGATGAAGTTGTAGCAAAATTAAATGAAGTGGGCATTGATAGAATCTCTATTTCGATTGACGGCTCTACATCTGAAAAGCACGATAGTTTCAGGCGAGTTAGGGGTGCGTTTGAAGGAGCTTTAAGAGGAATAGAGGCTTTAAAGAGAGGTGGCATCAGTTTTCAAATAAACACTACTGTTACTCGCTTTAATCTCCAAGATCTTCCGAACATTCTCCGCCTCACCCAGAAACTAGGTGCTGCTGCTTGGCACGTTTTTCTACTGGTACCTACTGGAAGAGCAAGGGATATGAAAAGTGAGGAGATTTCACCCGAGGAGTATGAAAGAACATTAAACTGGCTTTACGATGTTCAAAAAAATGAGGGCATCTTTGTAAAGCCCACTTGTGCCCCTCACTATTATCGAATTGCTCGGGAAAGAGCTAAAAAGGAAGGCGAAAAAGTTTCTTTTAGTCAGAGGGGATATGAAGCCATGACGCGCGGGTGTTTAGGAGGAATTTCTTTCTGCTTCATTTCTCATATGGGCGAGGTTTATCCCTGTGGATATCTCGATTTAAAAGCAGGCGATATAAGGAAGGAAGGTATTAAAAAAGTTTGGGAGGAGTCAGCCCTTTTTCGTAATTTAAGGGATTTCTCACGTCTAAAAGGAAAATGCGGCGTTTGTGAGTTCGTAAAGGTATGTGGGGGATGCCGAGCTCGCGCTTTTGCTTTAACCGGTGACTATCTTGAAGAGGAACCTTTCTGTACTTACGAACCTTATTTTTTAAGAAAAGAGAAAGGGAAGTTTGGATAGAAAACTCCTCGTAAAAGAAGCAAATCCTTCTTTTCTACCTGAGGTTGCTCCGGAGATAACGCAGAAAAAAATAGCTTATCTGCAAAAAAAAGTTGTTCAGTTTGAGGGAGAATACCCTGAAGTTCTCATAACTGCGGCGGAATCATGTGGTTGTGTTGTTTATCCTTACAAGCGAGGCGATGTATGTGGATTGCTGGTGGGAGGGGAGAAAGAGAACTTAAGCGAGCTGGCAAAAAAGGTTCCAGCTGACATTCAGGAGGAGCTTTTGAGCTTGCTTGGAAGAGAAAAACGAAGGGTGAAAATCGGGGAAAAAATTTACGATTTGTCCCAAAGACATCCTTTAGTGATGGGAATTTTAAATGTTACCCCAGATTCATTTTCCGATGGAGGTAAGTTTTTCGACTTTAACGAGGCACTGAAGAGAGCTTTGAATATGGTTGAAGAAGGTGCAGATATTATTGATATTGGTGGAGAATCAACCAGACCTGGCTCTGAACCTGTTCCTTTGGAAGAAGAAAGGAGAAGAGTGATTCCATTGATAAAGGAGCTATGCAGAAAGATAGATGTTCCCATTTCCATTGATACGTATAAGCCGGAGTTAGCAAGAGAAGCTTTAGAAGTAGGGGCGAAGCTTATAAATGACATTTACGGATTGCGGCAAGAAGGCATGCTTGAATTGGTGAAGGAAGCAAAAGTTCCGGTCGTGATTATGCACATGCAAGGGACTCCCAAAGATATGCAAAAAAACCCTACTTATTCCGAAGTCGTCTCTGAAATCTGCTTTTTCTTAAAGGAAAGAGCAAAACTTGCAGAGGAGTGCGGTCTTTCAAGAGAGGAAATAATTTTAGATCCCGGAATTGGCTTCGGAAAAACATTACAGCACAATCTTTCTATCCTCTCTCGCCTAGAAGAGTTGGCTTCGCTTGGTCATCCTTTATTAGTTGGACATTCTCGCAAATCTTTTATTGGATTTACACTTGACTTGCCAGTAGAGGAAAGACTTGAGGGCACCTTAGCCGTTTCTGCCATTTCTACCTTTAAAGGAGCAGATATTATCAGAGTGCATGATGTGAAAGAAAATCTAAGGGTAATAAAGATGGCCTGGTTTCTAAAGAATAAATCCTAATTTCAAAATCTTAAATTCTAAACAGAATGCAAAAAATGTAAAATTTAAAATTAAATTCGGTTATTTTTTGAGGCAGAAGATGATATAATTTCATAGGGTTTGATATGAATTGTCCTAGGTGTGGAAGTCCTATACCAGAGGAAGAAAAGAACCTTTGCCCTTACTGTTTTTATCTTCTAGGAAGTACTGAAGAGCCTTTGAAAACTCCTGATGAAGATGAGAGCATAGGAGAAGGGTCTCCCTATTCTCTCACTATGCTTCCTCCCATTCCCTCTACTGAGGAGGAGAAAGATTACGAAACTGTAGATTTTTTCGGTTTAAAATTGAAGTTGAAAAAGAAAGGACTCGCTCAGATACTCTCTATGGATGTGAAGGAAGTTCTCACCGGCAACTGGCAGATAGTAAAAAGACCTAGAAAAGGCGAGGAAGATATTCCCACGCTTGCCAGAACAGCTACGGAAGGAGAAGTGGCTGAATATTTAAATTGGGCGGGCAAAGAGCTGGGATTCAAGGTGGAAGGTAAGTTTTGGCAGGCAGAGATGGGACGAAAAATACTGGTAGAGCCTTTACTGAAAGCTTTACCCGCAGAAGCTGCAGATAAGTTAGTGAAAAAATTACTTGCTTCAGAAGAGAGATTAAAAGAACCCATTTCAGTTTTATTGGTGGTCACCAATCTTAATGAAGCAGGGATTTTGAGAGCATCAGTTACTCGTCATCAGGCTCTTCATTTCATAAATGTAATTGCTTTTGAGGATTTAAGATATCTTATTGCTTTAAAGCAGTCCCAATATCTTTCGCATGAATCCATTGCGCAGCTTCTCTTCCCCACTATAGGGCTGGATATCCATCAAATTCTTTCCGTGGTTGCGGAGGGAATTCAAGCAGCTAGAAATCTTTCGTAAATTTCCAAACCTAAAATTACCAAAACCGGCAGAAAGAGAGAGATAAAAATAGCCCCCCAAGCTTTAGCAGGTGGAATACGGTAGAGAGGAATAAGCGTGTGTGAAAATCCCAAAAAGAGGAAAGCAATAATCAGGGCGATTAATCTCCCTATCCACTTTTGATTAGCGTATCTTAAAACGAGGGGGAATATAAGAGCTACCATTCCCCACAAAAAAGGCTCAATAAGCAAATGCGGTCTTTGTAAAAAGGGTTGAATTAGCTCCATGCCTATACGGTAAATACTTTCACTTTCTTTCATCTGGAGGAGTAAACGCATCTTGATAGGGGAAAAAGCAAACTTAATTGGCAAACTGTATACTTCCCAAAAAAGTGCACCGGTAAAAGCAACTAAAAATGCAGAAGAGGGGAGAACGAGGAGTCCAATAAGGAAAGGAAAAGCAAAGAGAAGCTTCGTTTTCCCTAACAAAATAGCGATGAAAGGCCAGAGAGCATAAGCTGGCTTATACTCTCCGAAAGCTAGGGCGAAGATAGAAAGAAGAACCAGCACGATTAGGCCTAAGGGTACAGAGAGGAAAAAGAAGGGAATGGAGAAGATAATTGCCCAGCTCCAGATGGCAAAGCGAGGTGAGAGAAAGGCAGCTAGAAGAGGGACAAGGGGAAGAAAAGGTTTTATTTGAGGTGGATAAAAAAGTCTTAAAGAGGAAAACAAGGTAATAAGAGAAAAACCTGCGCCAAGCAGAACCGCTTCTATCGTGGCTTTATTCTTCTCCCACCAACTTTTTGCAGGAACTTTTTCTTTCCTTTTTATCTCTGCTAAGGGCTTTGTTATTTCCTCAGAAGCCATTTGAGGGTGGAAGGGGTTTAAAGCTCTCAACATTTCTTCTGCTGACTGATATCTTATGTCTACGTCTTTAGCTATTGCTTTGAGAACAACAGTGTCCATTTCAGGAGGAACTTCTTTATTTATTCGACTGGGGGGCTGGGGATTGAAGTTTAGAGTTTTTAAGGCAGTTTCTTTTAGTGTCCGAGCGTAAAATGGGTTTTCTCCTGTAAGCATTTCATAAAGTATTACTCCCACCGCGAAGAGGTCACTTGCTTCATCAACAAACCTTCCCGTTATTTGTTCGGGGGACATGTAACCAAGCGTGCCGACGATTCTTCCCTCTTTTTCCCGGCTGATAAGACGGGCAATCCCAAAGTCAGTCACTTTCACTTGTCCATCTTTCAAGATGATGATATTTTCAGGCTTGATATCTCGGTGGATTATTTCCTTAGAGTGAGCATACTGGAGTGCTTTGAGAACCTGAGTAGCGATACTTATTGCTTGAGAAAGGGTTAGTTTTTTTTGAGAGAGGAGTACATCTCGGAGGTTTATTCCATCCAAGTACTCCATTATGAGATAATAGTATTCACCTGTTTCTTCAAATTCAAAAACAGTGACCACATTAGGATGGTTCATTTGGGCAATTGTTCTGACTTCTCTGATAATCCGAGGTGCTGTTTGAAAAGAAGCAGGCATTCTTTTAATCGCTACTTCCCGGCCAATTTTGGTATCAAAAGCTAGAAAGACAACGCCTGAAGCACCTTCACCTATTTTTTTTAGGACCCTGTATCTGTCGAGAAGAAGTTTTTCCTCCATTTTTTGCTATTTTAAATGTAACTTTTAGAAAGAGCAAAATACTTGACGCTTGTGAGAAAGAGCACTAAAGTTATCACTGATGAAAATAGGTTCAATAAAAAAAATATTCCAAAATCATCCTGAGGTATATTTTTATCTTTTTATCTTTTTTATTGTCCTGATTTGGGGAACGCTTAAATTTACTTCTCGCTCATCTTTTTGCGGTTCCTGTCATGAAATGAAGGTTTCTGTAAAGAGGTGGGAGAAAGACTCACACCAAAAAGTTGAGTGTGTGAAATGCCACATTGGCTCCGGTACGGTAGAGTTTGTGAAACACAAAATAGAAGCATTAAGAGAAGTATATGCTCATTTTACAGGTAATTACGAGAAGCCGATTAATAAGGATGGTCATGTAGCTAAGGAGATGCCAAGCTCAGCATGTGTTCCTAACTGTCACCCACCTCAGATTAGGGAAATTGTGGCGGGAACAATTATCGATCATCCAGCACACACAGAAAAAGCAAAGAAAAATTGCACTTATTGTCATAGTGGAGTCGGGCATGCAAGGGGTAAAAAAGGCCTTGATTTTATGAGGCTTTGCCTCTCTTGCCATACCGGAAAAACTCTTAAAAATGAGTGTGAAATTTGTCATACTAAGGACTTCAAACTCACGCCTGCTTCTCATGACCCTTCAGATTGGGGCAAGTCACATGGAAAGTTGGTGAAAAAGGAAGGGAAAAAGGAGTGCTATGACTGTCATTATAAAGGAAAGGATTGCTTGAACTGCCACGGCATGGAAATGCCGCATCCAAAAAATTGGAAAAAGAAACACGGGCAGAGAAAATCTCTTCTTCCTAAGTGCAATCAGTGTCATACAAACACCTTTTGTGAAGATTGTCATCATGAGGGCTACAATCCGGAAGTGGAAACCTGGGAAACGGCTCATTCGCGAATTGTAAGAACTCAAGGCAGGTCAAAATGCTTAAACTGTCATGACCTTGTATTCTGTGAGGAATGCCATTTAAGGGTAGGTGTAGGCTTGCGTTAAAATGCCCCTCGCTATTTTAGCTTTTGGCTCTAATCTAGGAGAGAGAACTTTCTTTCTTAAGAAAGCTTGTGAATATTTGAAAAATGAAGGGATAAAAATCAGGAAGATGTCTTCAGTTTACGAATCTTTACCTGAAGGTTTTACAGAGGAACCTCTTTTTTTGAACATGGTTGTAGAAGTGGAAACAGAGCTTAGTCCTTTTGAACTTTTAAAAAGAACTCAAAAAATAGAGAGAATTTTAGGTAGAAGCAAGAAAGGAAGGAAAGGACCCAGAACAATCGATATCGACATTATCTTCTACAATGATATTAGGATAGATTCAAAGGAGCTTAAAATACCTCATCCCCGAGCGTTTGAACGCGATTTTGTATTAAAGCCGCTTCTTGAAATAAATCCAAACTTGAAGATACCATCTTCGCAGAGCCCAAGGGAAGAGCATAACTTAAGGAGGATTGGAAATCTTGAGTTTAAAACATAAATTAGTGATTTTTTTAGTTTTGTTTTGTCTGGTCTTAATTGGCTTTGTGGCTTTAATTATACCTTCCTTTTCAAGAAAAGAGAGGAACCCCTCTTCAACCAGAGATTTACTGAAGTATAAGTACAGAAAAACGGAGAAGAGGGATTATTATTGTCCTCTTTGTGGAATGAGAGTTGAGAGTGAGGTGAAAAAGAAAGTTCTTTCTATTAAAGTAGAAAACTCATCAAAAGCAAGACCGCAGAGTGGGTTAGATAAAGCCTGCATCGTTTACGAATTTTTAACTGAAGGAGGAATAACTCGCTTCAATGCGTTTTATTTATGTAAGGAAGCCGAGAAAGTAGGTCCTGTAAGAAGTGCTCGCTTTCCAGACCTTGTACTTTTGAAACAATATAATGCTCTTTTTGCTCACTGCGGAGGTTCCACTTCAGTTTTAAGGATTTTAAGGGGAAGAAATGGCTATCTAGACCTTGACCAGATGCTGTACGCGAGTGCATATTGGCGGGTAAGCAGCCGGAGAAGACCTCATAATCTCTATACATCTACCTATAAATTGAGGGAACTAGCTGCTAAGTTGGGCTATGAGAAAGGAGAGGTTTTTCCCTCTCCCTTTTCTTTCAAAGAAGACACTCCTTTAGCTACTCCTACTGTCACAAGTATTGATGTTCCTTTTTCTCCCTGGAGTGATGCCAGGTTCATTTACAGCTCTAAGGAGAATAAATATTTCCGATATATAGGGAAGAAGCCTCATATTGATGCCGAAAGTGGAAAGCAGTTGTGGGCAAAGAATGTGGTTATTCTCTTTACTTTTATGCAGCCAACAGGTCTTAGAGATTCGCGTGGTGCAAGGGTATATGATTTTAAACTCACAGGCTCGGGAAAAGCTTGGTTTTTCATTGATGGAGGTTTTATAAAGGGTAAGTGGAAAGCTGGTAAGAATAAACCTCCACAATTTTTTGATGAAGAAGGAAAGAAGATTAAGTTTAATCGAGGTCCTATTTGGATTGAAGTAGTGCCCACCCGTATCACACCAGTGGTAAAATAGGAGCATTTAAATAGAAATGAAGGGCGAAGTAAACAAATTGCTTGGAAAAGTAAAAAGTTTATTAACACTTTCTCTTGTTCAGTTTGTTGCTCGCAATCCGAGCATTAATGATACAGCTCGTGGTTACAGCAAAAGGCTTGGCTGGGACGAGAAGAAAGTTACTGAGTCTTTAGAAGAACTGGTTTCCTTAAACTTACTAAAGAGAAAAGAGATAGGTGACGATGTTTTTTATATGGTAAAGGAAGAATGGATTGATGTTCTTCATGATTGGATAAAGGATAAGGATGCTTCTGCAAGATATTTTTTAGCCAAGGAGATTTACGAATCATCTGAGGAGGAAGATTGAAAAGCTGTTTATTGCCGTTAGTTAATTTGAGGGATGAAATTTGCCGTGATTTCTTGCGCTCTTTGCCCAAAGGTTTAAGAACTGGCCTTATTGTGGTTTCTCCAGGAGGGGAAACTCTCTTTTTTCATTTCCCCTTTCCTACCTGGAAAAAGTTGTGGAAAGAAGGGATTGAGGAGATATTGTCTCCATTGCCAGCAAAGGGAAAGAAGTCAAAAGTCATTAAAGATAAGTTTGGCTTAAGATACCTCTCCTTACCCTTAGAAAAAGTAGATGGGTGGTATTTTCTCTTAGGTCCTATCGCTGGCTCTGTGAAGGAAAAGGAAACTTTAGCAAAAAAACTTGCTTCTAATTTCTCTAAAGAAGAAGGGAAGCAGTTGGCAGAGGAAATTCCCATTATTCCTCCATCTACTTTAGAAATTCGCCTTCCGTTTTACGATGCAATTTTCTCATTATTTCAGCGATTTTATGATGAAAGAGCAAAGTTAAGATTAATTCATGAGGTTGAGGAGGAACTTAAGAGAGAAAATACCTCCCTTGAAGTAAGATGTCGGAAGGCATTAGAGAAGTTGGTTACAAAGTTAGGACTTAAAAGAACATTTTTGGCAGGGAGAAGAAGGGGGAGATTAGCTGTTATTGCAGGGAAGGGATTTAGAAAGAAATCTCTTCTCGTTCCAGATAAGTTAAAAGGAAAACTGAGGGGAGTGATTTCATTTCCTTTCCCTTCAGGGGGAAGGGATGAAGAAGGCAAAATCATTTTTGAAGGTGATTTGTATCTCTTTCTCTCTATTCCCAAAAATCAGAGGAATCTTATTTTTAATAAAGAAAGTAAAAATTTCTGGGAAATAATTTTCAATCACTTTTATAGAGCGTGGGTGGAAAATAATTATTTAAAAAGGGTGGAAAGTGAAAAAGAACTTTTTGCTCTCATCAGCCATTTTGCTAACCAAATATTTTCATATGAGGAAAAGGAAAGGGTACTTTGGGAAACGGTTCTTCTTCTTTACTCCGTTATAGGTTCAAAAGCTGTGTTTGTCTTGGATAGGAATAGCAGGGTAGAAGCTTCTTTTGGACTTTCAGATAGAGCACTCAAAGAATTGAGAAAATTTCTCATTGACAAAGGCGCTTTTGAAGTTCAGACCAGGTTTTCAATCCCTTATAAAAAGTTTTTGCTTTACGTTTCTCCGTGGGCGGAAGGAAAGATAGTAGGGATTATGGTGGAAGACTCCTTATTTGAGATTGATGAGAAAGCCTTTAGGCTCATCCTTCATCTTTCATCACTGGTTTGGCAGAGACTTGAACTACAAGAAAAACTGAGGGAAGAGGAAATTATAAACAGGGAGCTAGCAAGAAGGTCTATAGACGCTTTAGAGAGAGAAAGAAAGGAGATTTCCTACGCCCTTCATGATGATCTTTTGCAAATGCTTGTTGGCTGTGCATACAGAGTAGAAGGCTTAAAGGACCTTTTAAAGAATAATAGAGAGATTTCTGATGAGTTAAAGATATTGGGAGAACTTTTAAGGAAAGGCGTTCAGAAAGGAAGGGAGTTAATTACCCAACTCCGCCCAACCTTATTAGACGAGTTGGGGCTGGAGTCAGCTATTAGAGAATTGGCTAAAAACATCTCTCAGGATGTGCCTATAGAGGTTGAAGTAGATTCTCTTCCTACCCTTCCTCACTATTTTGAGCTTGCTATCTTTAGAGTGGCTCAAGAAGGTTTGAATAATATCCGGAAGCATTCGCAGGCAGAAAGAGGTTGGTTGAAACTAAAGGTAAGGAATGGAAAGAAAATTTATTTAGAAATCGGTGATAATGGAAAAGGATTTAACTACCGAAGGAAAGATGAGCTTTTACGGAAAGGCCACTTGGGCTTGGAGGCAATGCGAGAGAGAGTGGAAACTTTAAAAGGCAATTTTATGGTAGAATCTAGAAGAGGAAGGGGGACTAGCATTATAGCTGAGATCCCTTTAAAAATCCAAACTGAGGGGGGAGAATGAAGAGGATAAGAATTCTTGTTGTTGATGACCATCCTGTAGTGAGGGAAGGCGTAAGACTTTTTCTGGAAGGCGATAAAAAATTTGAAATTGTAGGAGAAGCGGAGAGTGGAGAGGAAGCCTTAGAGAAAGTGAAAGAGTTAAAGCCGGATATTGTTTTGCTGGATTTAAAAATGCCTGGCATGGGAGGGGTGGAAGCAACAAGAAAGATAAAGGAGAAATTTCCAGATGTGAGGATTCTTATCCTCACAGTTTATGCAGAGGATGAATACGTTAAAGAAGCTCTGCGAGCAGGTGCGCAGGGATATCTTTTAAAAGAAGCTTCGCAGGATGAGCTTAAAGAGGCTATTGTTCACGTAAATGAGGGTGGTTCTTATATAGCCTCAAAAGTTATGGGCACGCTGGTTGAGGAGGTAGCAGGAAAGAGAAGATCTTATCTTACTCAGAGAGAAAAGGAAGTTTTAAAATTGATGTCTGAAGGTTTGACAAACAAAGAGATTGCGGATGAATTGGGTTTAGGAATAGAAACCATCAAAACGCATGCTCGCAATATTTTTGAAAAGCTTGGTGCAGCAGATAGAGCGCAAGCAGTCGCTATTGCTTTGCGTAAGGGACTTTTGGAATAACCCGTTGCCTCACTTTTTCCACCTTGTTAAAATAATTTTTTGGGCGGATGTGGCTCAGTTGGTAGAGCGTCACCTTGCCAAGGTGAAGGTCGCGGGTTCAAGTCCCGTCATCCGCTCCATTTTTTTGTTATGTGTTCTTTGAAAAGAGGGCTTGGGTGAAATCTGGGCAATCCCGTGACCAAGGGGGTCTGGGGGAAATGCTTCCCCCAGGTTTTTGGGGTACAGTCCCGATGTGACATCGGGACGTCCTAGGGGCGGAGCCCCTGGAAAGAGCGGAGCAACGTCCGAAGGACTTGCGGCAAGCGACTGGTCGCGGGTTCAAGTCCCGTCATCCGCTCCAAAAAATCCCAAATTCTAAATCACAAATTCCAAATCCCAAGCAAAGCTGAAGTCTTGAAGAAGGATTAAGAGACTGAAAGACTGACGACTGAAAGAAATTATCAGATTTTTTCTCTTCAGTCTACCTTCTACAGTCTTTTCTTGTTGGTGTTTGGAATTTCTCTTTGGATTGGAATTGGCCGCTTACTTTTAGATTATGTGTTGGTTATAATAAAAATAGGTCTGTATATTGATAAGCTGAAACGGCGGCGTAGCCAAGTGGTTAAGGCAGGGGTCTGCAAAATCCCGATTCGGCGGTTCAAATCCGCCCGCCGCCTCCAAAATGTCTTCTCTTTGGATTAAAATTAGTACAAGGTGAAAAGGAAAATCCGGAAATTGGGCATAATGGGAGGGACTTTTAATCCCATTCACTATGGGCATCTAGTCACTGCGGAAGAAGCCTATCATCAGTTCTCTTTAGACCTTGTTATTTTTATGCCAACTGGTCATCCCCCTCACAAGGAAGATGGCGATATTATTCCAGGCGAAGACCGATATTTGATGACAGTTATTGCTACTTCTTCAAATCCTCACTTTACAGCTTCGAGGCTGGAAATAGATAGACCTGGGCCTTCTTATACTATTGATACTTTGAAGGAATTGCGGAGAGTTTACGGTCCCCAAGTAGATTTCTTTTTTATCACAGGTGCAGATGCCATTTTAGAGATTCTTACTTGGAAGGATTCAGAAAAGATTTATGAAATGTGCAGTTTTATAGCCGCTACAAGACCAGGATATTCGCTTCAAAAGTTTAAAGAACTTCACCTTATTGAGGATAACCCTTCCAAAAAGCCAGTGGTTTACTTTATTGAAGTTCCTGCTCTGGCAATATCCTCGACTGACATAAGGCAAAGGGTTAAGGAGGGAAAACCCATTAGATATCTTGTGCCGGATGAAGTGGCAATTTATATTGAGAAAAATGGATTCTACAAAGGCAGAGGAAGTTGAAGGTTCCGTATCGGGAAAGAAGAGGTATTAAGCGGCATCTTGTCTCTCGAGTAGAAAGAAAAAAGCGCAAGAGGAGACAGTATATTGCTTCGTTTCTGCTTTTTTTTCTTCTCGTTTTTTCTGTGTATTTTCTTCAGATAACGATCTTAAAGAGAACTCCTCAAAAACCAGAAGTTTCAAAGAAAAAGGAGGAGATTTCTTCATTTTCGTTCCTCATTGCGGGCGAGAAGGAGGAAGGGGAAGGTCTTGTGGGAGTTATTGCTGCTTATTACAGTAAAGAAGATGGGGAAGTCAATTCTCTTTTTATTCCTCCGGAAACACTAATTGAAGTGCCTAAAGTTGGTTTTGGGAAAATTGAAGAAGTTCCACCTAAGGACTTAAAATTTCTTGCTTTGGGGATTAGAAATTTTTTGGGAGTGGAATTTGATTACAAATTCCTTCTTTCTGAGAGTAATTTTTCCAATCTTTTAAGTAGTCGAGATTTTTCTAAAGCATTGAGCATCGCAGAAGGAGACGCAGGAGAAAAGAAAAGCTTGTTGGTGACGGAGTTGTCTAAAGTGCCTGAGGAGAAGAGGAAGATAGCTGCTCTTCCCACAGAGAGTATAAAAATGGGTGAGCAAAGTTTTGTTGAACCCAAGAGAGATGAGATTGAAAAACTTGCTCTTCTTATTTGGGGAGAATCTTCTCATACCCTTTTGGAAATGCCCAAGGTGATAATTTTAAATGGTTGTGGTGTTCCGGGTATTGGTGGTGAAGTTGCAGGAAAGTTAATTGAAAATGGATTTCGGGTAGTAGATATCAAAAATGCTAGCAACTTTAACTACTTTGAAACTATAATTTCCTTTTCTCAAGGCAAAAGAAAAGAAGCTGAAAAGGTAAGAAAGTTGTTAGGAGTCGGTATTTTAAAAGGTGAAAACATTGCTTCAGGTCTTACGGACATCACAATAATAGTGGGGGCAGATTATGCAAGGAAAACAACAACAAAGCAAGGGAGGTGAACGTCTGAAGAGTATTGAATTAGCAAAAAAGTTTGCCCGTATTTTGGAAGAGAAAAAGGGAAAAGATGTGGTGGTGCTGGAGATAGGTCCATATCTTTTTGTGACTGACTACTTTGTTATAGCGAGCGGGGAGAGTCCAAAACACGTAAAGACACTGGCACAGTATCTTGAAGAAAAAGCGAGTGAAATAGGCTATAAACCTTTAGGAAGAGAGGGGATTGAAAGCAGTGACTGGATTTTGCTGGACTATGGTGATGTAGTGGTTCATATCTTCGACCGGCCATTGAGGGATTATTACCGGCTCGAAAGGTTGTGGGAAGACGCGTTGAGAATTGAGAAGGAAGAGTCAATTTCCTAGCTTTTGCAGGCATTTTCATTTTTGGATATAATTTCAGCAAAGAGTTTCGTGGGGATGTAGCTCAGTTGGGAGAGCGCCTCCTTGGCGTGGAGGAGGTCACGGGTTCAAGTCCCGTCATCTCCACCAAACTTTGCTCCTTCAGAGCTTCGTTTGGCAAGCCAATTATTAGAGCGAAGTTTGCCCTTCGAAGCTTTTAGTGAAGTAGGGCGTGTTCCAATTGTGATTCCGTTAGGTTCACTATTTTGGCTGTTGGTAGTAGGCTTTTGGCTTTTAGATAAATCTCGAGAATACTTCAAAAAGTACCTCCAAAACCACATCCCTCCAAGATTTTTGATTGTTACGAAGATTGCAAGCGGTAGACACAGAAGAGAAGTTATTTTATAGTTACCTCATCCCGAAAGTGGAAAGGGGTGTGAAGAGTGAAATTGAAAGTTGCTCTCGTTATCAGTTTTGTTCTGTTGTTGGGTTTCCTTGTTTCTGGTTGCTCTCTTTTAGCCAGGAAGGCGACGGAGAAAGCGATTGAGAAGAGCACTGGGGTTGAAGTAGATGAGAAGGAGGGAAAGGTTAAGGTAAAAACGAAGGAAGGGGAAGCAGAGTTTGGCGCAAAAGAGTTTCCAAAAGACTTTCCAAAGGATTTTCCGGTATATAGTGGGGCAGGTGATATTGCTTCTACTCGTGTTGAAACAGGGGAAGGAGTCAGTATGAATGTTGGGTACAAGGTGAATAAGGACGTCTCAGTAGTTAGCAACTTCTACAAGGACTCTCTTCCTGAAAATGGTTATGAGGTTGAACAAACAGTGGAAACTTCTCAGGATTTTGTGATGATTTATTTTAAGAAAGGTGAAAAGCTTGAAGGAACACTTTCCATAAGTAAGTCGAACGGAGCTACGCAAGTAAACGTAAGCTTGGTAATGAAAAAATAACTGAAAGACAGTAATTGTTAATGTCGATACTTCTCTGAGGTCTACTTCTTATGTCAAGCTTTTTATTGATTTGTTTTAGTGCAAGGGCTAACATTAAAAAGCATATTTCAAGTTGAGGGAAGGAAGAATGGAAAGTAGTAGACCGATTGGTATTTTCGATTCAGGATTGGGAGGGCTTACAGTGGTGAGGGAAGTAATTAACATTCTCCCTCGTGAATCTATAATTTACTTTGGAGACACAGCTCGCTGTCCATATGGACCTCGTAATTTAAATGAGGTCAAAGAGTTTGCATTTGAAATTGCCCATTTTTTAGTAAATGAAAAGATAAAGCTTTTGGTGGTAGCATGTAATACTGCTACAGCCGCTGCTTTAAAAGACTTGCAGGAAAACTTTGACCTGCCTATAGTAGGGGTGATCGAGCCTGGTGCCAGAGCAGCGGTGTTGGCTACCAAAAGTCGCAAAGTCGGCGTTATTGGAACTGTGGGAACAATTGAAAGCGGCGTTTATCCCCGAATAATTTACACTTTGGATGCTGGTATCAGGGTGTATGCGCAAGCCTGTCCTGAGCTAGTGGATTATGTTGAGAGAGGGGAGATAAAGGGTGAGAGAGTGCGTGAGGTGGTAAGAAGTTATCTTATACCCTTAAAGGAGTTTGGGGTGGATACATTGATTTTGGGATGCACTCATTATCCTTTACTGGAAAAGGTCATTTCGGAGGTTATGGGAGAAAAAGTAAAAATTATCAGTTCTGCTCGAGAGACAGCTAAAGAGATAAAGGAAATGTTAGAGAGGAAAGATTTATTGAGGGGAAAAGGAAAGCCCAAATATCGCTTTATTTCCAGTGGAGACCAGGATTCCTTCCTGAAATTAGGGAAGATGTTCCTAGGTAAGGAAATTACTGCGGTAGAGAAAGTAGATTTTGTAGTTGCTTCATAGGTGGAGAAGTTGGAAGTAGTTGTTTTGGGCAGTTGTGGAGTCTGGCCTGCTTATAAGAGAGCTTGTTCTGGTTATTTAATTCGGGAAAAGAGCAGAGGAATTGTTTTGGATTTTGGAACAGGTACTTTTTCAAATCTCCTTCACTGGTTTGACCCCTTTTTTCTCGAAGCTTTAGTTATCACGCATCTTCATGCGGACCATTTTGTTGATTTTTATCCCTTAAGATACTATCTTCAATTCAGCGGAGGTAAGAGGGATTTGCCTTTAAAGGTTTTTCTTCCTAAAGGTGGGGAAGAGGTCTTGCTTTCAGTTCTGGATGAATCGGGGAGAAAGAAAACAAAGGAGATATTTGAGTTTCATGCAATGGGCGAAAGAGTTTCTTTAAATGATATCCATTTATTTTTTAGGAAGGTGCCTCATCCCCTGGATGCTTATGCAGTGAAAGTTGAGTGGGGAGATAAAATTGTTACCTATTCAAGTGACCTTAAATATGATGAAGGTTTGATAGAATTTATTTCAAACTCTTCTCTGTTTATTTGTGAAGCAACTTTAGTTGAGGAGATGAAAAAAGGAGAAGTTTTTCATCTCACCTCATATGAAGCCGGGGTTTTAGCTTCCAAGGCAGAGGTGAAGCGACTTCTTCTTACGCATTTTTGGCCTGAAGTTAACCGCCAGAAGTCTTTCTGGGAAGCGAAGAAGTCATTTCCAGGTGAGGTTTTTCTGGCGGAGGAGAATCTTAAACTGGAGGTATGAGATGAATTTTCAGT
>Ga0180901_1096_pt1 | contig 21423 bp, 18 predicted proteins | sample Deesub1362A_J573_FD_124299 | JGI IMG/M metagenome (GOLD analysis project Ga0180901, IMG submission 124299) | Unclassified bacterium JdFR-66
TAACCTGCCACCTGCGGAGAGGAGGATTCGTAAGCATCTGGAGCCCAAAAGTGGAAGGGGAAAAGAGTAACTTTAAAAGAAAAACCGCTGAGAAAAAGAAGGAGGCCCGTGATGAGGAGACCGCCGCTTACAGCTGCTCCACGGCTTAAAAAAGCTCCTACAAAAAAGGAAAATCCATAAAGCATAATGGCGAGAAAAGCGAGGCCAAAAAGGAAATACTTCATAGCTCCCTCAATAGAAATAGAAAACTTTCTCTCCGCCACCAGTGCATAAGTAGGAATAGTAAGAAGTTCGAGAGCAAGAATTATGGTCACAAAGTGATTGGCAACACAGAGAATGCCTCCCCCTGCTAGAGAAAAGAGGAGAAGAGAATAGTGAACATTCTCTAAATAAAAGTCGGAATAGTCCGAAATGCTTCCAAAAACCACCAGTGCTCCTAAGAGATAAACGATAAAACGCGCTAGCACACCCGCAGTATCAATAATGATGTGATCTCGAAAGTAATATCCCTGAAAGGAAGTGAAGGAATTTAGAAAAAGAGCTCCAAAGATAAAAATAATAGCTAGCCAAGGTGAGATTGAAGTTCTTTCACGCCGAGAAGGAAGAAATAAAACTAAAGAAGCTCCAACTACTAAGATTATCTCTGGCAAAATAGCTATCACGCTCTCTTTCAACTGAGAAACCTCCCTTCCACAAAAATCTCGTACAATGTGCCGGAAATTTTAAGAACGAACGAGGGAAGGACTCCGATAATCATAGCTACAAGAAGCAAGGGATAAACTGCCAAAGCTTCTTCCCAAGAAAGGTCTTTAAGCTCAGCATATTCTTCCTTTGCAGGACCATGAACAACTTTACTAACTAGCCTTAAAAATACCAGCATATTCAGGACTATTCCCAAAGCAGCCCAAGCAACGACCCAGCCAAAAGCTTTAAAGCTTCCTAAAAGAACCAAAAACTCACCAATGAAACTTGCCATCCCAGGAAGTCCTAGAGAAGCGAAGCAACCTAAAAGTAAAGCCCAGGAAAGCAAGGGGGCTTGAGTTACGATCCCCCCTAATTTCCCAATGTCACGTGTATGAGTACGGTGATAAAAGAGCCCTACCAAAAGAAAGAGAAGTCCTGTTATAAGACCATGTGCCACCATTTGAAAAAGACTTCCAGCAATCCCTAACTCATTTGCAGAAGAAAGACCAATTACTACAACTCCCATGTGCGCTACGCTTGTGTAAGCAATAATCCTCTTGAAATCATCTTGGATAAGAGCCATTATTCCACCGTAAATTAAGCTTAAAAGGCCAAGGAGAAAGAGAAAGCCATAATAGCCTGCATAATAAACACCCAAATTAGGAAGTAAAAATCTCAAGAAGCCGTAACCACCCATTTTCAAAAGAACACCTGCTAAAAGCATACTTCCTGGGGTAGGAGCTTCTACGTGAGCATCAGGAAGCCAGGTATGGAAGGGAAAGATGGGAACCTTAACTGCAAATCCTAAGAAGAACAACCAAAAAGTATAAGCAGGAAGAGCATTTGTCCACAACTCAAAGCTAAACGTACCTGTTTGAGAATAACCGATTAAACCACCAATAAACATAAAAACGCTTCCCGCTAAGGTATAAAGAAAAAATTTAATAGCTGCATACTTCCGATTTTCTCCTCCCCAATGAGCAATAATGAAATACATGGGAACTAAAACAGCTTCCCAGAAAAGATAAAAAAGAACAAAGTCAAAAGCGATAAACACACCTATAAGAGCAGTCTCTAAAAGCAAAATCCAGAAGTAATATGACTTTCTGTTTTCTTTAATCTCCCAAGAAGCCCAGATAGCTAAAAATGAAAGGAAAGTAGTAAGGAGAAGAAGAGGATAACTTAAGCCATCTAACCTCAAGTAGTATGAGATTTTTATTGCTCCTAAGTTAACCCAATTGAACTGCTCCACTAAGGGATAGGAAGAAAGATTTAACCGAGAAAAGATAGGAGCAAGGGAAAGAATAAAAGTAGAAAAGGAAGCAAGGAGGGCAATGAGTCTACTAGAGTCTCCTCTTCTGGGCAGAAAAAGGATAAAAATAGCACCAATTAAGGGTAAAAGCCAAAACCAAGTTAAAATCCCTACCTGCATTAGAACCTCCATAAAATTATTAAGAGCATGATAAATAGACCTAATAGGGAAAGTGAAAGATAAGTTTTAACCCTCCCGCTTTGCCAAAAGCTGAAGAAGCGACCTATGCCTACACATAAAAGAGCCACGAAATTTACTAATCCATCGATAATTCCCCGTTCTATACCTCGGAAAATAATCTTAAAAATGGAAGCTGGACTCAAGAAAATACCTCTATATAAATCTTCAATAAAGAAACCTCTCTTAAGGAGAATCCACCCTCCCCTTTCTTCTACTTTCTCTTCCCACTTCCCTAAAGTGAATACCCATGCGAGAGCGATACCCAAAATAATTAAGCCCGTAGCAAACCATGGGACCCAAACTATGCTCTCCTTCGGTTCCGGACCAAGAAGTTTCTCCATCAAATGACTTGTTAAGGAGGTTCCTGCTAATCCTGCCAAAAGAGCCATTAAAGCCAATATCAACTGAGGAAATTGCATGAAAATAGATGGCTCATGTACTTCCTTCTCCTTAGCCCCTACAAAAACTGAGAAGAAAAGGCGGAAAATGTAAAAGGCAGTCATAAATACAACTCCCATTGCCACAACTCCAATAACGATATTCCCGCTCTCAAAAGCCTTAGCAATAATCTCATCCTTGCTGAAAAAGCCTGCCGTGGGGAAAAGTCCAGCTAACGCCAAAGAGCCAACGAGACACGTTATACTTGTTATAGGCATAGAACCTAAAGCTCCACCCATCTCTCTTATATCTTGAGTATGAAAAGCATGAATTATACTCCCAGCGCAGAGAAAAAGAAGAGCTTTGAAAAACGCATGCGTGAAAAAGTGAAAGATTCCTCCCACTAATGTTCCCACACCCAGTCCAATCATCACATATCCAAGTTGACTGATTGTTGAATAAGCTAAAATTCTCTTGATATTCCTTTCAGCGATAGCGAGGCTAGCTCCCAAGAAACAGGAAATAGCTCCAATTATCGCCACTATTTGAAGAGCAGTTTCACTTTGAGAAAAGAGGGGATAAGAGCGCCCCACCAAATAAACACCTGCAGCCACCATAGTGGCTGAATGTAAAAGAGCAGAGACAGATGTGGGGCCTTCTATCGCATCCGGAAGCCAAATGTGAAGAGGAAACTGGGCACTCTTACCCACTGCTCCTGCAAAGATGAGGAGAGAAGCAAGAGCCAATGCTCCCTTAGAAAAGGGGTAACTAAAAAGAGGAGTGAACTGTAACGTACCTGCTATTGACCACAAAAGGAATATCCCGAAGAGAAAACCAATATCTCCTAGGCGGGTTACGAAAAACGCTTTTTTCATAGCGCGAACAGCTGACTCTTTTTCAAACCAAAAACCAATTAAAAGATAGGAGCAAAAACCGACAAGTTCCCAAAACATATACATCTGAAGATAATTGTGAGAAAAAACTAACCCCAGCATAGAAAAGGCAAAGAAAGAAAGAATGCCGAAGAAACGAGTGAATCCTGGGTCTTCCTCCATATACCCGATGGAATACATTTCTATGAAAAACACCAGAAAAGCGACTGTGAGACCAGTAAGTATGCTTAAGCCATCAATTGTGAAACCAAAGTTAAACTTGACTTCACCCCAGGAAAACCAGAGATAGCTAAATTCCTTTGCCCCTTCTTTCCAAATATATGAGTAAAGAATGGAAACTGAAATAAAGGAGAGAAGTGAAGCAAGAAGAGCAAGATATGGTGAGGCTTTACCTAGCCATCTTTTACCGAAGATAAGAATGACTATTGCTGCTATAAGGGGTGAAAGTATTGTTACCCAAGCATAAGTTTCCATCGTTTACCCCTTCAACTCCGAAATCTGTGTTAAATCGCTCTTTTTAAAAATCCGATAAATAGCTAAAGCTAACGCTAGACCTACAGCAGTTTCACACGCTGCTAAAGCAATGATGAAAAGAACAATAACTTGCGACTGCCTGACGGAAATAAAACCAAATCGTCCTAATGTGAGAAGGTTTAAATTTGCAGCGTTAAGTATGAGCTCCGCCGAAATTAAAACCCCAATCAATGTTCTACGAGCAATTATTCCATAAATCCCAAGAATAAAAATTACTACTCCCAAGATTAAGTAGTAGTAGGAACTCAACTTTTTTCCCTCCTTGAAATTGCGTAAGCAGTAATAAAAGAAGCAACAATAATTACACCTATCAGCTCGAGGGGAAACATAAAGTCGCTTAAAAGAACCCTAGAAAGAGTAAAAAAACTCACAGTTTCGCTCCGAAATATAGGAGTAAGTTTTGCGCTTTTAAAAATGGAGAGAAATAGAATAAGAAAGGCGAGAGCAGGCAAAGAGTAAAGCCAGCCTCGATTTCCTCCCTCCTCAACTCGAGGGATGAGCATAAGAGTAAAGATTATCAAGGCTACTATTCCTCCCACGTAAACGAGTATCTGAATAAGACCAATCACTTCCGCTTGCAAAAGAAGGAAAATACCTGCTAAAGAAAGCAAAAACACCGCAAAGGAGAGAAGAGATTGGAAAATACTTTTTAGAGTTACAGCTAATGCCCCACCCACAAGAAGAAAAAACGCTAAAAAATAAAAGAATAACACATTAAACCCTAACACCATCCTTTCCCCCTCTCCACAGGCATCTTCTATTAAAAGAAACCACTTTGACAGACAAAAACTAACAACATCCTTATTTCTCTACAGTTCGGAGGTATTTTAGCAAACATGTTTAAACCAAGCAAACCACGCTATTTTTAATTAACACTGTAAAAATGAACTTTTTGCGAAAAGTCATTTTGAGAAGCATTCCCAATAAAAATTATTCTACAATTAATATTTCTAAGTACTCTATGAGCAATATTTTGAATACATTAACTCCCTTTCATCTACGCTTAAAAAAGGCTAACAATAGCTCCTTCTGCCAGCTTTGCCCAAGGAAATGGATATAAACCAAGCATCAAGATACCTACTAATTGGAGAAGCAAAAGAAAGTTAAACAGAAAGGAGCTTTTGATTTTCACTTCCCTATTTGAAGGAACGATAAACATTTCTTTAACCACTTGCAAATAGTAGTAAAGAGAGATTACCGTATTTGCCAATGCAAATGCTACTAACAAGTATTGACCTTCAAAAGCAGCCGCAGAAAAAACATAAAATTTGCCTACAAATCCTGCAAAAGGAGGAACCCCAGCTAGTGAAAGCAAAGCTACTGTAAGAGTAACAGCCAAAAAGGGTGAACGACGAGAAAGACCCGAGTAAGCAGTAATTTCTTGAGAAGTAGTTTCTTTTTCTACCCAAGCTACTACAAAGAAAGCTGCCATATTGGCAAATAAATAACACCACAGGTAAAAAAGAGCCCCTGCCACTCCCAATTTTGAACCAACAAGCACACCTATCAAGATATAACCACTTTGAGCAATGCTTGAATAAGCTAGCATCCTCTTGATATTTGTTTGCACCAATGCAAATAAATTACCTACAGTCATAGTAATAATAGCAAGAAGTGCCAAGAGAAACTGCCAATCTTGTTGAATAGAGAAAAAAGCTCCTATAAAGATCCTAATCAAAATAGTAACACCTACTGCTTTTGATGCTACAGAAAGAAAAGCAGCAATAGGAGTAGGAGCTCCTTCGTAAGTATCTGGAATCCAGAAATGAAAAGGAACCATGCCTATTTTAAAGCCCAAACCTACAAGAATTAAAACTAAACTGATGAAAAGATAATGCGGTGAAAAATTGCCTAATTTACTTTCAATAATGGAGAGATAAGTTGTTCTGAACTGTCCAAAAAGCAAGCTCAACCCATACAGAAAGAAAAGAGAAGAAAAAATGCCTAAGAACATAAATTTTAACCCTGCTTCTCTAGACTTTGCTTCTAGAACGCTGCTCACTAAAGCGTAAAGTGCCAAACTTACTAAAGTTAAATTTAGATAAATGAAGAGAAGCTCGCCCGTGGAAGCTACAAGCATCATACCTAAAGTAGCAAAAAGGATAAGAAAAATATAGCTTCCCCTTACACTTTCCTTCACTTCCTTGGAAAGAAGAAGAGTTAAGAAAGAAGCAAAGAGGAAGAAAATTTCAAAGAAGTTAGAAAAAGGATCAACTAAAAGAACATCTCCCTGAGGAGGAAGAGAAAACTGTAAAAAAGAAGAAAAAGCTGCTAATAAAAGAGCTAAGGCTCCAGTGATAAGTAAAAACCTACTCCACCTTCTCCGAAAAATATAAATAATTAAAATTAAAAACCCCAGAATTAATAAAATTCCTTCCGGACTAAAAATATAAGTGTACACTTCTCATCTTCCTCCCAACTTCAAAAGTAATGGAGTTATTCCGAGTTTAATTGAGTTTAAAAGCAGTGAAGGAAATATGCCATAGAGTAACAAGAGAAAGGAAAGGAAGCAGAGGGCTAAACGTTCAGCAAAGTTAGCATCGGTAATTCTTTTATATTTTAAAATGGGATTGCCAAAAAATACTCGCCGCAACAACCTTAATAAATAACCCGCGGTTATCAAACTTCCTGTGATAGCTATGAAACAAAGCACAGGATAACTTTGAAATGCTCCTAGAAGAATCATTAACTCAGCGATAAAACCACTGGTTGAAGGAAGAGCAGCTGAAGTAAAAGCAGCAAGTACAAAATTAGCTGTTACAAAAGGGATAGCCACACTTAATCCACCAAGTTCAGCGATAGATTTAGTGTGACAACGATCATACACTATCCCTACGAGAGCAAACAAAGCAGCTGTCATCACTCCATGTGAAAACATTTGAAAAACAGCTCCACTGAAACCTAATGAGTTGAGGGAGGATATACCAAGAAGAACGAGACCCATGTGGCTGACACTGGAATAGCCAACCACGAATTTTAAATCATCTTGAGCCATAGCTATAAATGCTCCGTAGAGTACATTTAAAGTGGCTAATATTGCCACGACGGGAAGCCAGATTCGTGCCCCTTCAGGTGAAAAGTTGACCGCTATTCGAAGCAAACCATAAGCTCCCATTTTCATAAGCACACCAGCATGAAGCATACTGGCTGCTGTGGGAGCAGTTGCGTGACCAATTGGTGACCACGTGTGAAGAGGCCACATTCCAGCCAAAACGCCGAAACCTACACAAAAAATTGGAAAAAGAATCCATTGAAACTCATGTGAAAATTTCATTTGAGAGAGAGTTATTATATCCAGTGTACCTGCCTTCGAATAAAGAATAAAAATTCCTAATAATACAAAAGCACTACCCGAAAAAAGCTGTAAAGTCAGTTTAAATGCCCCATATTCTTTAGTAAATTCCTTTAAACTACTTCCCCAAATACCTATTAGAAGATACATAGGAAGAATAGCTAATTCATAGAAAAGGAAAAAGAAAAAAAGATTGAGAGAGGAAAAAACGCCAAAAACTCCTACAGACATAAAGAGAAGAAATATAAAAAATTCTTTAGCACGATGTTCTACATTCCAAGAAACAAGAACCCCTGTAAAGATAACTATCCCGGTAAGAAGAAGAAGAGGCAAGCTAATTCCATCAGCACCTAATGAAAGAAAGATCTTCAAAGTTTCCAGCCAAGGAATAACTTGTTTAAACTGAATACCTCCCTGGGAAAAATCATAAGAGATGAAAACATAAATTGAAGAGAGAAAGGCAAGGAAAGCAGAAAAGAGAGCGATAATCTTTATCAAAAGCTTATTATTCTCAGGAATAAAAAGAAGTATAAAAATTCCTATTAAGGGAGAAAGTAAGATAAAAAGAAGTGGTGAAAATTCCATCTACATTAACCTCCTTTCACCCCACTTAGAGTGAACCACCAGTAAATAGAGAGGATGATACAGAGAGTAAAGAAAATTATCCACATATAACTTCGTAAGCGGCCTGTTTGAACTGGTCTTATTGTTTTTCCGCCTACCCTAATTAAAATAGCGAAGCCATCAATTCCCTTATTTATTGCTTGATGGTCAAACCAACGACAGACACAGGAAAAACCAAAGGCTGCTTTTTCAGTGACAAAACCATAAAAATGATCCAAGTAATACTTGTTTTCTATAAGTTTATAAATCCAAGTGAGGCGAGAACGAATATTTTCCTCCGTAGTCCATCCATAAAGATAGATACCCCCTGCTACTAAAATTCCCAAAAGAGAAAGGCCTAAACTTAAAAGAAGTACTGCAATCAATATTTCCCCCTCCTCTTCAAGGAAAGGGGCGAAAGACACTTTCCATAATCCACCAATAATACTCAGAAAAGCAAGAATGATCATAGGAAAAGTCATAATGGGAGGAGCCTCTTTAATTTCTTTGTTGCTCTCCCTTAGGAAAGCTATAAAAAAAAGGCGAAAAATGTAAAAGGCACTAAGAAAAGTGGTTATCAAAGCAATTATAAAAATTCCCCACCAGCCAGAAGCAAAAGCAGAAGTTAAAATCTCATCTTTACTGAAAAAGCCAGAAAAGGGAGGAACGCCTGCGAGAGAAAGGGAAGCAATAAGAAAAGCAATTGAAGTTATTTTCATTCTTTTAAACAATCCTCCCATTTCAAAAATGTCATGTGTGTGCGTTGCATGTATCATACAGCCAGCGCCTAAAAAAAGAAGGGCTTTAAAGAAAGCGTGGCTGATGAGATGAAAAACGCCTGCCCCTAACCCGCCTGTACCTAAACCAAGCATCATATAACCTAGGTGACTGATAGTGGAATATGCTAAGATTTTTTTGATTTCTCTCGCTACACAAGCCATAGTGGCAGCTAGAAAGCTAGTAAGCAATCCAATAAATGTTATCACTTGAAAAACGGTAGGAGATAAACTAAAAAGAGAATAACTTCTTGCCACTAGGTAAACACCTGCTGCCACCATAGTAGCAGAATGAAGAAAGGCAGAAACAGGTGTGGGGCCTTCCATCGCATCAGGAAGCCAGATATGAAGAGGAAATTGAGCTGATTTTCCTACAGCTCCACCAAAAAGAAGAAGAGAAATCAAGCCCGCTTTAGCTGGAGTTAATGTTGAAGTTGAAACTCTTAAAATTTCAGTAGTTCCCACTGTAAAGTAAAGGTAGATTATCCCTAAAAGAAAGGCTAAATCACCAAGCCTTGTAACTAAAAAAGCTTTTTTTGCAGCGGCAAGAGCAGTTTCTCTTTCTTTCCAAAAGCCAATTAAAAGATAAGAACAAAGGCCCATCAGCTCCCAGCAAAAATACATAAAAAGATAACTACTAGCAGCCACTACACCGAGCATAGAGGCTGTGAAAAGAGAGAGTACAGCATAAAACCACGAAAATCTCTCCTCCCCAGCCATGTATCCCAAAGAATAAATTTGAATTAAAAGAGAGATTAGAGTTACAAGAACCAACATTATGGCAGAAAGAGTATCTATTAAAAATCCTGCTTTTAAAAAGATTTTGCCTACGGGAAGCCAATTGTAAAAAAAGGACAGATCTCCTTCAATTAAAACTTTATATAAAACCCCGAGAGAAAGAAAAAAGGAAATAGCCATTAAAAAAATGCTTAAAAGGGCTCCTCTACGAGGTAATTTTTCCCCAACAAAGGAGAGCAAACCAAAAGAAAGTAGAGGTAAAATTATTAGAGCTAATACCCAATACTCCATAATGTTGCCTACCCTCGCATCAATTTGATTTCATCTAAATCGATTGTTTTAAAAGTTTTGAAAATAACAAAAATAATAATTAAAGCCATAGCTACCTCGGCTGCTCCAACTCCAATAGTAAAAAGGACGAAAATTTGCCCTTTAAGCAGCTGAAAGAACTGAGAGAATGCTACCAAGGTTAAATTAACTGCATTCAACATTATTTCAAATGAGATTAAAACATTTATAGCATTACGTTGAGTAAGCACACCGAACACTCCCAAACTAAAAAGAAGAGCAGATAAAGCAAGATAATAAATTAAAGGCATCAAAACTCACCTCCTCGCACTATAATAACTATCCCCACCATAACAATGAGAAGAATCACCCCAAAAATCTCAAAAGCTAAAAAATATTCCGTAAATAATAAAGAAGCTATGGCTCCCAAAGTTATGTGCCCCTTTTCGTAAAGTGCCAGAGGAAAAGCCTCTAAAAAAAGATTTAGTAAGATAAAAAAGAGAAGAGACAAAAACAGCCCTCCTACCCAGGTGAAAAAAGAAGAAGTAAAATGCACATTCAGTTTAGGCACTAGCATAATAGCAAAAAGAAGTAAAACAACGATACCTCCTACATAAATGAGAACTTGTACAAGAGCTAAAAAGTCTGCTTCTAAGAGGAGATAAAAGCCAGCTATGGAAAGGACAAATGAAGCTAAAAGTAAGAGATTATAAAATAAATTTTTTCCAGTTATGGCATTAAAAGCAGTGATGATGCTTATCACTCCTAAAATCCAAAAAAGGACACTTTCCATTACCTCTTAACCTCCCTTGCGTCTTCGAACAAAATTTCTTTTTCCACCTTTAAACCTCCAAATCTTCATAAGCGTTTGAATTAAGCAAATAATTGCTACTTTTCCCCCTCTCCAAGAGATACCCCTTATCCCAAACGAGCTTATCTCTCTCATAAAATGCTTTATCAAAATCTTGGGTAAGTTGAATTGCCTTTGTGGGACAAACTTCCTGGCAAAAACCACAATATATACATAAACCTAAGTTAATATCGTACGATGCCGCTCCCCACTCGCCTTCCTTTTTCTCTATCGAAATGGCGAGAGAAGGACAAGTGCGAGCGCATAAAGTGCAAGCTGTACAGGTTCGAGAAAGACACTGCAAGCACCTTAAAGCCTCATTTCTAGCATCTTCATCTGAAAATCCGAGTTCAATTTGGTCAAAATTCTTAACCCTCTTCTCAGCTTCAAGGAAGGGCATCTTAGGACGTCTTCTCTCCTCAGGAAAGATATCTAAAGGTATCGTAGGATACATTGGATAATCGACAAGTTCAAAACGTGGTCGATCTTTTTTCATATCCTTACCAGAAAGGTAGAGGTGAACCGAGTTTGCAGCTTCATGGCCAGAACCAATGGAACCAACGCAAGTAGCCGGTCCTGTTGCAATCTCACCGCAGACAAAGACTCCTGGTCGACTAGTCATCATCGTTTCGCGGTCATAGATTATCCTACCCCTCTCGTCAGTTTCTACATCGCTTCCTTCAAGAAAGGAGTTATCACTAGCCTGCCCAATAGCAAAGATAACTGTATCCCCAGGGATTATTTTTGTTTCAGTTTCGCAAAACTGAGGATTAAATCTCCCCTGCTCATCAAAGACTCTCACACACTGCATTACTTCAAGTCCTGTTATTTGACCATTTATACTATGGATTGCCTTTGGCCCCCAACCAGGGACAAGCTCTATCCCTTCTTCAACTGCTTCTTCAATCTCCCACTCGAAAGCTGGCATCTCATGCCTTTTTTCCAAACTAACCATTCTCACCTTTTCTGCTCCTACTCTCCTAGCACATCTAGCAGCATCAACAGCTACATTTCCCCCACCAACAACTACTATTTCCTTACCTATCTCAACTTTTTCACCCAAATTCACAGAGCGGAGAAAGGGAACTGCTACCAAAACCCCAGGTAAATCTGCCCCAGGAATAGGTAAGCTTCTTCCCTTCTGAAGACCCACAGCGATTATAACCGCTTTAAACTTCTCCTTCTTAAATAAATCATCAATGGTCAAATCTTTTCCAATTTCAACTCCAGTTTCTAACTCCACACCATCTTTCTTTATCTCTTCTACCTCATCTAAAAGTATCTCCTTGGGCAAGCGGTATTTCGGCACTCCCATCAGGAGCATCCCTCCCGGAAGTTTCTGTTTCTCAAAAACAGTTACCCGGTAGCCAAGGCGAACTAAGTCCAAGGCTGCAGACAAACCAGCAGGCCCTGCTCCAATCACCGCCACTTTATCCCCTGTAAGCTTTTTCTTCTCCCTCCTTCGTTTCTTAACTTCAGGAAGTGCCTTATCAGCAATGTGTCTTTTGAGAGAACGTATAGCGATAGCTTCATCGAAGTAACCTCTCTGACAGCGGTCCTCACAAGGATGATGGCATATCCTTCCTAAGCTAGCAGGAAAAGGAGCTCTTTCTCTAATAGTTTCCCAAGCCTCCACAAACTTTCCTTCTACAATCAACTTGTTGTATCTCCTCACATCGATATGAGCAGGGCATGTGTCCTGACAAGGCGGCATCTCTGGAAGAGGTTCAGCGATTCTCTCACCGACCATGCCATTTAAACGGGCAAAACCTCGATAATTAGGAGAAACCTCCTGCTTTTCACGAGGATAAATTAAGGTGATAGGTTTCTTAAATAGATACTTAAGGGTAATAGAAAGACCTTTGCCCAATGCTTTCACCGCTTCTACCGGACTCATTTCAAATCACCACCGCTGCAATAACAGCCCAAATAAAATTAATAATTGAAAGAGGGAAAAGCACCTTCCAGGCAAAATCCATCATCTGATCTGGTCTAAAACGAGGAAATGTCCACCTTACCCAAATCATCACAAAAATTAATCCAAACACCTTTATAAAAAGCCATATAATATCGGGAATCCAAGGTCCTCTCCAACCAGAGAGAAAGAGATAAGTAGCAAGAAAGGCTGCCAGAATTAAATGAGCATACTCTGCCATCATAAACAAACCCCATCTTATACCCGCATATTCAGTGTGGAATCCCATAATTAGAGTGGACTCGTCTTCTGCTAAGTCAAATGGAATTCTGTTTATCTCCATGAGACTAGCAATAAAGAAAACCAAAAACCCGAAAGGGAGCCAAATGAGATAAGGTATATTTTGAGCTTTTACAATTTTCTCAAAATCAAGACTTCCGGCTAAAACAATGACTGAAACTACCGCTAATAGCCTGGGAATTTCGTAACTCACAATTTGCGTCACCGCTCTCAAGCCACCCATAAGAGAATATTTATTGTTTGAACCCCAGCCAGCCATGAGGGGACCGAGAACTGCTAGAGAAGGCACTGCCATTACATAAAGAAGCGCCAAATCCCACCTTAGTGCTACCACACCAGGTAAAAGAGGTAAAACCAGAAAAGCAAGATAAGGAGGAATCATAGATACAAAAGGAGCGCAAAGATAAATAAATCTACTCACCTTTCTTGGAGTTAAGTGCTCTTTGGAAAGGAACTTAATCATATCAGCAATTGGCTGTAAAACTCCGTGCCACCCAGTATGCAAAAAAGCTATTCTGTGCTGGATGTGACCAGCCAATTTCATCTCTATATATTCTAAAACCAGAACGAAAAGAGCGATAAAGAGAAAAGTTCCAGCTCCCCAAAGAGTTATAGCAAGATAAGTATTCATCTGTCCACCTCACCAAAGACCGGATCTAAACTCCCCAAAATAATTGGAACATCAGCTAATTGGTGTCCCGGTAAAAGATGAGGCAAAAGACTTAAGTTAGAGAAAGCAGGGCTCCTTACCTTTACTCGATAAGGTTTATATGAACCGTCACTTACCACGAAGTAGCCTTGCTCACCACGAGGAGACTCAACAGCCGCATATGCCTCTCCAGGAGGAGGCATGAGAAGACGAGGAACATCAGGATTAAAGCAAGGACCTTCTGGAAGATTTTCCAACGCCTGCTCTATTATTTTCGTGCTCTGCCTCATCTCTTCCAATCTCACCCAGGTTCTATCCCAGGAGTCTCCACTCTCACCCACCGGAATTTCAAAATCAAACTGCGAATATACAGAATAGCTCTCGGTTTTCCGCAAATCTCTAGAAACCCCAGAACCTCTGAGAACAGGTCCGCTAGCTCCACAAGAAAGAGCAAGTTCCTTAGGAAGAATCCCTACTCCCTTTGCCCTTTTCTTAAATATGGGATTCTCAATAAACAGCTCTTCATACTCATTTACCCTCTGAGGAAAATCCTTTAAAAATTCTCGACAGGCGTTTATAAAATCAGAAGTTAAATCTTGCGCTACTCCCCCAAAGCGAAAATAAGCATACGTCATTCTCGCGCCACAAGCCTTTTCTAAAATAGTTAGAATCCTTTCCCTTTCTCGAAAAGCATAAAGAAAAAGGGTGAAGGCTCCGGCATCAAGACCAGTAGGGCCAATTGACATAAGATGACTGGCAATTCGATTTAACTCCCCCACAATTACCCTTATATACTCCGCCCTTTCCGGAACCTCAATTCCAGCTAATTTCTCTACAGCTCTTATATAACCCCAGTTGTTAAGCATTGAGGAAAGATAATCCATTCTATCTGTATGAGGAATAAACTGTTTATAAGTCCTATTTTCTGCTATCTTTTCCACTCCTCTGTGCAGATAACCAATGACAGGCTCAGCCTCAAGAACTAGTTCATCATCAAGTTTCAAAATCAATCGCAAGACCCCATGGGTACTTGGATGCTGCGGCCCCATGTTGAGAAGAAATTCCCTTGTTTCTACAGACATCAGAAGTACTCAGGCCTCCTTACAACATCAGGATCTTCATAATCTTTCCTTAAAGGAAATCCTTCCCAGTCTTCAGGAAGCAAAATCCGTTTTAAACTGGGATTACCTTCGAAAGTAACTCCAAAAAGATCATATGTCTCCCTTTCTTGCCAGTCAGCTCCCTTCCACAGAGAAACAACTGAAGGAACTGTTGAATCTTCTCTTTCAACTTCTGTTCTTACTAATACTTTTTCTCCACTTTCAATGTTTACCAAATGATAAAAAAGCTCAAAATGGGTTTTTCGGTCCACAGCGGTGAGAAAAGAAAAGTAGTTAAAATTTTTGCTCTTGAGCCAAGCAAGAAGCTCCAGCAAGCGAGGTAATTCCACTTTTACTTCAATGATGTCTTCCTTCGCTTGAGCTTCCACACCCTTTCTAAACTTTTTCTTAATTTTTCCCAAAAGTTTTACCTCTTCCATATTTTCTCCCTCAACGAAAGAATGCCTTCAATTAAAGCTTCAGGTCTGGGAGGACAACCTGGAACGTAAACGTCTACCGGAATAATCTTATCTACCCCTTTTACCACAGAATAGGAATCGTAATGGTATATACCTCCTGTACAAGCACAGCTACCCATAGCGATAACAAATTTAGGATCAGGCATTTGCTCGTAAAGTCTTTTTAAAAGAGGTGCCATTTTTTTGGTCACTGTTCCTGCTACTATTATGCAGTCACACTGACGAGGTGAAGGTCTTGGAACTACTCCGAATCGCATAATGTCATATCGAGAAGCATAAGTGGCCATCATCTCAATAGCACAGCAAGCAAGACCAAAAGAAAGAGGCCAAATAGAACGAGAACGAGCCCAGTTAATGAGCTCATCCAAGGGCCAAAAAGAAATTCTTCCTTTCAAGTCTAAATCTCTTTCAACCTCAGCCAAGAAAGTACCCCTTCCTTCCAAGCAAAGAAAAATGCTACTAAAAGAATGAGAAGAAAAATCAAGCCTTCAATCACACCCAACCAAACAAGTTTTCTGAAAAAGAAAGCCCAAGGTATTAAAAAGACAGCTTCTAGCTCAAAGAGAAGAAAGAGAAGTGCGTAGAAATAGTATCTTATCGTAAACTGGAGTCTTCCCTCGCCAAAAGGAAGATTTCCACATTCATATGGTTCAAATTTGTCACCCTGAGGACGTGAAGGAGGGGAAATTAACCAAGATATAGCTAAAGCTCCGACTAAAAAAATTATTCCTATTCCCGTAAAAATTAATAATCCTAGAAGTTTCATCCCCTAACCCAAGTAACAGTCTGCACGTATTTTAACAAACCCACCTGTAAGAAGCAAACCATATGGCTTATTTTTTAATAAAAAATGTAACAAAAAAGACTTTCTCGACAAACGGTTCTAAAACTGATTAAAGTGGTAGATTTCAAAGATAAATGTTTCATTCCTCATCCATTTATGCTATTATAATAATCACTTCTTAATTATTTTCATTTACTTACCTTTTCCGAACTTGCAGTAGTTAATTTTACTCGTCACTAAACCTTTTTAGTATTAGGAGGTGTAGTAGATGAGTAAAATAAAATTAGCTATTGCAGGGGTAGGTAACTGCGCAAGTTCACTTTTACAAGGAATTGAGTATTACCGAAATAACCAGGATGAAGACCCGCTTGGACTAATGCATCTTGAGATAGGCGGGTATTTCCCCTGGGACATTGAAGTAGTAGCAGCCTTTGATATTGACAAAAGAAAGGTGGGGAAACCGCTCCACGAAGCTCTTTTTGCCTCCCCAAACTGCACCAGAACAATCTGGCGCGACCTTCCGGACTACGGCATAACAGTTCAAATGGGACCGGTTCTGGATGGCTTTTCTGAACACTTGAAAGACTATCCTGATAACTTCACCTTCCTAATTTCGGATGAAAAACCTGTCGATGTAAGCGAAGTTTTAAAAGAAAGCGGAGCAGAAATTCTCCTCAACTACGTTCCGGTAGGTTCACAAAAGGCAACTGAGCACTATGCTGAAGCCTGTTTAAAAGCAGGCGTGAGCTTCATTAACTGTATGCCTGTATTCATTGTTTCCAATCCAGAGTGGGCAATGCGCTTTGCCGAAAAGAATATTCCCATCGTTGGTGATGACATTAAATCCCAAGTAGGAGCAACTATAATTCATCGAACCCTGGCAAAGCTGTTCTCAGACCGGGGAGTAAAAATTGACTGCACGTATCAACTCAACTTTGGAGGAAACACCGACTTTCTCAACATGCTAAACAGAAAAAGGCTCAATTCTAAAAAAATTTCCAAGACTAAAGCTGTTGAGTCTCAAATCGCTCAGGGAATAGAGCCTGAAAATATACACATTGGTCCTTCGGACTATGTGCCTTGGCTTAAAGATAAGAAAATCTGCTTTATTAGAATGGAAGGTAGAATGTTTGGCAATGTACCTATGGAGCTCGACTTAAGATTAGAAGTCGAAGACTCACCAAACAGTGCAGGTTGTGTTATTGACGCCATCAGATGCTGTAAGCTGGCAAGAGACAGAGGAATTGGAGGACCCCTAACTTCTATCTCTGCTTATACAATGAAACATCCTCCCGAACAAATGCCCGATTCAGACGCAAGGCAAGCAGTAGAAGAGTTCATCAAAGGAGAAAGGGATAGATGATTTGAAAGCCATAATCTTAGCAGCTGGCAAAGGAGAACGTTTAAAGTCTTTTACTGAGAGAAAGCCCAAGGGGCTTATAAAACTCCTTGGGCTTTCTTTGCTGGAAAGAAATATCTTCATCTTGAACCAAGTGGGAATAAAGGAAGTGGGAATAGTTGTAGGATATAAAGGAGGAGAAATCATCCATTACCTTTCATCTACCAAACTCCCACCCGAAATTTCTCTCTCCTTTTTCACTAACTTAGATTGGGAAAAGGGAAATGGTACCTCTCTACTCTGTGCTCAAAAATTCGTAGAAAATGAACAATTTTTCCTGGTGCTTATGGCAGATCACATTTTTGACCCCAGAGGCGTAAAGGAGTTTATTGAAAACTCTTTAAAGGAAAAGGGAATCTCTCATCTTTGGGTAGATGCGTCTTCTAACCCCGGTATAGATATTGGAGATGCCACCAAGGTGCAGCTTGAAGGGGATTTCGTTAAAGAAATAGGAAAGAAAATGGAGAAATTTGACGGTATTGACTGCGGAATGTTTCTCTTTACTCCAGAAATTTTTAGCGCTTTAAAAAAAGCGTTTGAGAAAGAAGAATGCTCGCTTACATCTGGCGTTAAGGAATTGGCTCGAAGAAAACTTCTCAAGGCTGAAATTATTGATGCTTTCTGGCAAGACATTGACACACTATCCGACCTCAAATGGGCAAAGAAAAAACTTCTCTCATCTTTAAGAAATCCCAAAGATGGCTGGATTGCCCGGTATCTTAATCGACCAGTCTCCCTTTTCCTCACCTCCTTTCTCACTCAAACCGCTTTCACGCCTAATCAAGCTTCTTTCCTCTCCTTCGCTTTAGGGCTGCTATCAGCTCTTTTCTTCTTTCTTCAAAAATCTTTCATCGGAGCAATTTTCTGCCAGCTTTCCTCCATAATCGACGGTATAGATGGAGAAATAGCTCGAGCTAAATTTGAGCAAAGTCATTTTGGTTCACTTTTAGATTCAATCTTGGACCGCTACGCTGATGCAGCTATCATTTGCGGTCTTACTTTCCTCTCATACGTTCAAAAACCCTCTCTTTTTCCAATAATTTTGGGTGCCCTTGCTCTCACTGGAGCTCCTCTCTCCATGCTCTTTAAAGAGAAGTTTAAAAATATTTTTAAAAAAGACTACCTCCCGCAGCAAGAAGATCGCTGGGCAAACTTCCTTTTCGCTAATCGAGATGGTCGTCTTTTTATTATTTTTTTATTTGTCCTTTTTAATCTCCCTTTTATTGGGCTCATCATAATCTCTCTCAACTCTCATCTTCTCACTCTGGCTCGTCTATACCACTTAAAAAAGAGTGCGGAATGAGGATAACTCTGCAGTTCAAACGCTTGTGAAATTGTGTTGACGCATTGACTATGAAGTGAGATAATTACTCACATTGAATATAGCCCAGGGGGAAGGGGGTGTTTAAAAAATAAAATCTTTTCCTAATTGAGAGGGAAAGGGGGGATTTCTTTGTCTCTCTCAAGGCGTGATTTCCTAAAAGTTAGCGGTTTAACTCTTGCCTCCACTTTTCTCACCCAAATTGGAATCAGCCCCACACTAGCGAAAGAAGTTGTTCCACTTCGCATAAGAAAAGCAAAAATTACTTTCACAATTTGTCCTTTCTGTGCCGTAGGTTGTGGGCTTTTAGTCCACTCAGAAGGCAATAAGGTACTTTACTCGGAAGGAAATCCAGACCACCCTATTAATGAGGGTTCCGCCTGTGCTAAAGGCTCTGCTCTTTTTGCCATACCCAATGTAGACAGAAGGGTAACCTACGTTCTTTACCGCGCTCCAAACTCAGAACAGTGGGAAGTGAAAAGTTGGGATTGGGCACTCCCAGAAATCGCTAAGAGAATTAAGAAAACTAGAGATAAGTATTTCATCACCAAAGAAAATGGTGTTACCGTCAATCGATGTGAAAGCATTGCTTGTTTGGGAGGAGCAGCTCATGGTAATGAAGAGTGCTATCTCATCATCAAATTAATGAGAGCTCTAGGACTTGTCTACATCGAGCATCAAGCACGTATATGACACTCTTCCACGGTCGCCAGTTTGGGGGCCAGTTTCGGAAGAGGTGCCATGACCAATCACTGGACAGATATCAAAAACAGTGATTGCATAATCATATGTGGAGGAAACCCTGCTGAAAACCATCCCGCATCCTTCAGATGGGTTTTAGCCGCAAAGGACAAAGGAGCTAAACTCATCGTAGTTGACCCTCGGTTTAACCGTTCAGCTGCCAAAGCAGACATTTTTGCGCACATAAGACCAGGTACAGATATTGCTTTCTTTGGAGGTCTCATAAATTACATCTTGGAAAACAAACTTTACCATGAAGAGTATGTAAAGAACTATACTAATGCCCCTCTTCTTGTTGACCCCAGGTTCAAATTCAGCGATGGGCTTTTCAGCGGATATGATCCTTCCACCCGAAAATACGACAATTCAACTTGGCAGTATCAACTAGACGAAGAGGGAAATCCAAAAAGAGACATGTCTTTGAAAGACCCTAACTGTGTCTTCCAGCTTCTTAAAAAGCACTACGCCCGTTATGATGTTGATACTGTCTCCAAAATAACAGGTATTCCCAAAGATAAGTTCATTGAAATCGCCAAAACCTATGGAGAGAGCGGCAAGCCAGGAAAGGCAGGTACTCTTCTCTATGCTATGGGTCTTACCCAGCACACCTATGGAACTCAAAATATCAGAGCTTTCGCCATAATCCAGTTCCTTTTAGGAAATGTAGGAATGCCTGGTGGAGGAATTAATGCAGAACGAGGCGAATCAAACGTTCAAGGTTCTACTGACTTGGCTCTTCTCTTTCACATCATACCTGGTTATATGCCTACACCAGTGGCTTCTAAACATCCGACTTTAAAAGACTATTTGGAGCAGAAGAAGTTCACCGCTGGAGGATACTGGGTAAATGGGCCCAAATTCTTTGTCTCTCTTCTCAAAGCTTTCTGGGGAGACGCTGCTAAACCAGAAAATGACTTTGCCTACCACTACCTACCAAAGCTGGGCAAGGGACACAAAGGTGGTGGATACTCTCACATTGCTCTGTTTGAAGCAATGTATGATGGTGTAATTAAAGGATTAATGGTATGGGGTCAAAATCCAGTTGTGGGTGGTCCAAACGCCAATTTAGAAAGAAAGGCGATGGAAAACTTAGACTGGCTTATTGTAGCGGATTTGTGGGAAACAGAAACCGCTTCCTTCTGGAAAGCTCCGGGTGTTGACCCCAAAAAAGTTAAAACTGAAGTTTTCCTTCTCCCTGCCGCTTCCTCAATTGAAAAAGAGGGAAGTGTAACCAACAGCGGAAGGACAATTCAGTGGAGATATAAGGCAATTGACACATTAGGTGAAGCTAAATCTGATTTATGGATGCTTAATAAAATTTACCTAGAGCTCCAAAAGCTTTACGAAAGTGATCCTGCTGCTCCAAATCGAGAAGCTATTCTTAATCTTTACTGGGATTATGGAGACGATGAGCCAGATGCAGAAAGCATTCTCTTTGAAATGCATGGATTTACCTGGCCGGATAAAAAGCCTGTGAAGAATTTTACAAAACTGGCTGATGATGGCTCCACCGCTTGCGGCAACTGGATTTACTCTGGCATTTTCGATGGATATAAAAATCTCTCAAAAAGATATGATAGAAGTGACCCATCTGGACTGGGAGTTTATCCCAACTGGGCATGGTGCTGGCCTGTAAACAGAAGAGTCCTCTATAATCGATGTTCCTCCGATCCTAAAGGCAGACCATGGTCAAAGGAAAAAGCGTACATCTGGTGGGACGGAAAGAAATGGATAACAAACGATGTTCCAGACTTCAAGTACAAAGATGCAACTACTGGCGAGATGGTTCCCCCTGAAGTTTCTGCAAAGAGTCCCTTCTTCATGCTTCCAGAAGGTGTAGGAAGAATCTTTGCTTCTTCTCTTAAAGATGGTCCTCTCCCTGAACATTATGAACCTGTAGAAAGCCCGCTTGAAAATATTCTCTCTCCTCAGCAGAACAATCCAGTCATCAAAATATGGGACTCTGATATGGACAAACTAGCAAAAGTAGGCTCAGAGGAATATCCCATTATTGCTACCACCTATCGATTGGTGGAGCACTGGCAAGCAGGCGCTATGACCAGGAACTTACCCTGGCTGTGCGAGTTGCAACCAGAAGTCTTTGTGGAGATAAGCAAAGAACTTGCCGAAGAAAAGGGAATAAAGAACGGCGAGTGGGTTAAAGTGGTCAGTGCCCGCGGTGAATTGGAAGCCGTCGCCATGGTGAC
>Ga0180901_1025_pt1 | contig 20304 bp, 15 predicted proteins | sample Deesub1362A_J573_FD_124299 | JGI IMG/M metagenome (GOLD analysis project Ga0180901, IMG submission 124299) | Unclassified bacterium JdFR-66
TTTATGACTTCACTTTCCTCCTCTATAGCATTCACCACCGGAGCACAGCCAGCTGCTTGTGCCGCATGAATTCTCGTTTGAACCTCTGCAATCAGACCTAATCTCTCCAGCTCTTTAAAAGCTTTCCACACCTTACTGATAAGCGAACCTCCCGCCACTGGCACAATGATATGGTCCGGCACTTTCCAGTCAAGCTGCTCAGCAATCTCAAAGCCAAAAGTCTTAGACCCTTCAGAATAATATGGTCTCAAATTTATATTCACAAAACCCCACTTCTTTTCCGTAGCGAGCTCGCTACACAAGCGATTAACCTCGTCATAGTTTCCTTCAACAGCTACCAGATTCGCTCCGTAAACCAAAGTAGAAACTATCTTTCCACTTTCAAGGTCGGAAGGAATGAAAATGAAAGCTTTAATTCCTGCCTGAGCGCTCTGAGCTGCTAAAGAATTAGCCAGATTTCCAGTTGAAGCACAGGCAACTACAGAGAAACCGAGTTCTTTTGCCCGAGAGAGAGCCACTGCAACCACCCTATCCTTGAATGAAAGAGAAGGGTGATTGACTGTATCGTCTTTTATATATAAATCTTTTATCCCTATTTTCTTCCCAAGCTTTTCTGCCTTAAAGAGAGGAGTAAATCCTGTATTAAATCCATCCGTTGGTTCCTTCTCTAAAGGGAGAAGTTCCCTATAACGCCACATATTTTTTTCTCTCTCCTCTATTACCTCCCGGTTCAACATTTTTCCTATCCCCTCGTAGTCGTATTCCACTTCCAGTGAGCCAAAGCAAAACTCGCAAACATAGAGTGCTTCCTTTGGATAGTGATGACCGCACTCCCTACACCGCAGTCCTTTAACAAAGCCCATTCTTATCACCTCCTTTAAATCAACTTTTCTCTTATTTTTTCTCTTGGTAAAGGCATAACTTCAATTTCTTGAACGCTTCCATTCCTCACTACCTTTACAAAAAGAGAGCTCTGAAATTTTCCCTTTCCGTATGAAGCTACAATGGAAGCAGCTTCCTTTAGCCCCTTCTCTTCAGGTATTCCTTTCAAAAGACCCAGCGGTCCTGGATAATCTCTCGCTTCTAGAAAAATGTCTTTTTCCTTGCCCAGCTTCTTCAAACGGGCATTTTCAACTTCACTTCTGCCCACGATGAGTTTCGTCTTATCCGAAAGTCGAAAATGCCTTCCATGCAAAAGAAGTTTAATATTTTCCATACTCCATTCACCATGCCTTAAAAGGTCCCGCGCTCTGCGGGAAAATCCAGGCTCCGTCAAGCGACAACCTCCAGCAGGACAGGGATAATTAAGATTGAATTTCTTAGCTAAAGCAATTTGAGCTCTACGAGAACGGCCTTGAATGGAATACAAATTCTCCCTTTTCACCCAGCCTTTTAACTCTGGAATACTAGGTGAAAGAAGTTTTGCTGAAAGGGGTCTTAAAACCATTCCCTCAACTCCTGCTTCCTTCTCAATCAGCTTTATAGCTTCTAATCTTTGAGACATAGGTCTCTCCCCAACCACTTCACCTGTGACCAAAAAAGAAGCTCCTATTTCCTCCATAATTTCCTTAGCTTTCTTAAACATAAGAATTCGGCAGTCAAGACAGGGGTTTACGCCACTTCCATAACCAAATTGCGGATTTTCCACAGCTGAGATCAAATCTTTAGTTACATTTACTACCCTTAAGGGCACGTTCAATTCCTGAGCTGCCTTTTTCCCCTCCAAGCAACTTGAGTTTCTCGAAGTGCAAGTACAAAAAATGGAAAGGAAAGTTACGGCTTCTACTTCTATACCTTCCTCCTTAACAATCTTTAAAGCTAATCTGCTGTCTAAGCCACCTGAGAGTAAAACAAGTGCTTTCATACTCACCTCAATACTGAAAATAAGGAATGAGGCTTATATATCTTTCTCCTGTATCTGGAAATACAGCCACCACTTTTTTTCCTTCACCTAACTTTTGAGCCACTTTGAGAGCAGCTACACAAGCAGCACCTGAAGAAATTCCCACCAAAATACCTTCTTTTCTAGCTAAAATCCGGCTCATCTCAAAAGCTTCATCATCCCTCACAGTTACTATTTCATCGATTACTGAAAGATTTAAAATTTTGGGAATAAAACCTGCTCCAATTCCCTGGATTCGATGTGAGCCCGGTTTCCCTCCCGAAAGAACGGGAGAGTTAGCAGGCTCAACCGCTACAATGAAGATAGAAGGGTTCCTTTCCTTCAAAACTTCACCCACACCTGTAATCGTCCCGCCAGTTCCCACCCCAGCTACAAAAGCATCAATCTCTCCATCCAAATCCTCCCACATTTCCTCAGCAGTTGTTCTCCGATGGATTTCAGGATTTGCCAAATTTTCAAACTGCTGAGGAATGAATGCTCTTTCCTTCTCCGCAATTTCTTTTGCTTTTTCCACAGCCCCTTTCATTCCTTCTTCAGGAGAAGTAAGTATTACTTCCGCTCCAAAGGATTTAAGTATCTCCACTCTTTCCTGACTCATCCCCTCAGGCATAGTTAAAATCAAACGATAACCCTTTACCGCCGCAATCATTGCCAGGCCTATTCCCGTATTTCCTGAGGTGGGTTCCACAATAGTGCTTCCAGGAGCAATCTTTCCGCTCCTTTCCGCATCCAAAATCATGCTCAAAGCGATTCTGTCCTTCACACTCCCGCCTGGATTATAAGACTCAAGCTTTGCCCACAACTCAGCTCCATTAGTAGGTAAACTATTCAAACGCAAAAGAGGAGTTTTCCCAATGAGCTCAAGAACATTCAAATATTTTTCTCCCCCGCTCAAGTGAAATACTATCTCCACCTCATCTCCTTCTTTGAGCACTGCTTTTTCAAAATCCTCTCTCTTTAAAAGCTTCCCATTTATCTCCACACTTATAACCTCAGGTCTTATTTTTTTCTCTTTAAGAAACTCGATAAGAGAAACTGGCTCATTTAATGTTTCAGGCTTTCCATTAATAAATACCTGTATAGGCATCGCTATCCTCCTTTAAAACTATCTCTACCTCTTCTATCTTTTCTTTTGTTAATTTGTAGGCTTTCACCTCAGGTATATCTGGAGATTTGAGTGAAACGATGAGATAAACAGCTTCGGGATAGAAAGCCAGCTCCACATCTCTTTGCGAAGGTCTAGCCGGAGAATTAGGATGGGAGTGATAAATGCCAACCAATTCCAATCCTTCCTCTCTCATCTTCTTAAAAGCTCTTATCTGCTCCCTGGGTGAAGCAAAATATGAAATTTCACTTCTCTCCTCATTTTGTAAGGGGTAGAGCTTGCTCACTTCCCCATTCCTTCCAGCCAAAATACCGCAGGCTTCGAAGGGAAATTCTTTCCTTGCATGATTCACCATTTCTTCGAGTATCCTCTTTGGAATGAAGAATTTCATAGCAGTTTCGCTCCAGAAAAAAGAAGTATAGAAGCAAGTGCGAAGGAGATAACCCTTTCACTAAGCTTGTTAACTACCTTGCCTCCAAAAATTACCCCCGGGATAGAGCCCAATAAAATGTAACCCACTATGGAAAAATCAATATTTCCTACAGCGAAATGGGCAAGAGAGGCAAGGCTCACCATGAAAAAAGCGTGAATAATATCTGTTCCTACTAACTGGACCAAGGAAAGTTCAGGATAGAGAAGAAGCAACCCGCTTAAAATAAGCGTTCCGCTCCCTACAGAAGTCAATCCAACCAGAAATCCCACTACGGCACCGATAGAAAAAAGCACCTTCTTTTCGCAAGATTTAACCTTCATCAACCAGGTATCGCAGGGAGATTTCTTCCAGAAAAAGGTTTTCAAAAAAAGGAAAAGGGCAACCAATATTAAAGTTGAGCCAATTATCTGGCGCAAAAGATTTTCCCCAAAAGAAACATTAAGAAACTGGTGAAAAATCACGCCCACCATTGAAAATGGAATGCTTCCCAGTAAAAGAAATTTAGCTATTTTAAAGTTAACATTACCGTGCACCCAGTGATAAAACCCTCCTACAAACTTCGTGATTGAAGAGTAGAGAAGGTCAGCTCCTACAACAACTGAAGGATGAATCCCCAGAAACAAGAGTATGGGAGCCATAAGAGCGCCTCCTCCCATACCTGAAAAGCCAATCAAAAAACCGATGAAGAAACCAACAAGAGAAAGTTCAAGCTTCAACTTTTTCACCTGCCCAAGAAAGGAGAATCTCCGCAACTTCCGGTCTGGTGAATTCTGAAGGCAGCTTCTCACCTTCTCTTAAAAGCTCTCTCACTCGAGAGCCACTCAAAACCAGCCTCTCGCCTTCAGTATGAGGACAAGTTTTGGTTGTAGCCATTGCCTGGCATCTTAAGCAGTAAAAAGCGTGCTCAAAAAAGAGTGGCGTTATCCCTATCTCATATCTCTTAAAATGAGAAAAGATTTCTTGAGCCTCAAAAGGTCCGTAAAAATTTCCCACTCCAGCATGGTCTCTTCCTACAATAAAATGAGTGCAACCGTAATTCTTCCTTACTAGAGCATGGAAAACTGCCTCACGAGGTCCTGCATAGCGCATAGCAGCCGGTAGAGGTGAGAGAACTACTCTTTCCTGAGGAAAGTATTTTTCTATTAACACCTCGTAACATCGAAGCCGAACGGAAGAAGGAATGTCATCTTTCTTTGTACAGCCAACAAGGGGGTGAATAAAAAGTCCGTCACTCATTTCTAAAGCACACTTCAGAAGATACTCATGAGCTCGATGAATGGGATTGCGAGTCTGAAAGCCCACTATTTTTTCCCAGCCCTTTCTGGAAAACTCCCTCCTGCTTTCAGCAGGTGAGAGAGCACCTTGATAAGTGGAGTGCAGGAGAGTTTGAAGCAAAGTTATTCTTCCCCCTGCATAAACTTCGCCCTGGTTATACAAAGACTGCACTCCAGGATGTGAACTATCAGTAGTCTTAAAGACCAACTGAGCTTCCTTTTTCTTGTTATATGAGTACAATTCTTCTACGGTGAACAAGGCATATATCTCTCCCTGGAAAGAAAGCGCCACTTCTTCCCCTTCTTTAATCCCATTAGAAAACTCCTTATCTATCGATAAATTAACTGGAAGAGGCCAAACAACGCCGTTTTGCAGTCGGCATCTTTCCACAACACCTTCGTAATCATCCTTCTTTAAAAATCCTGTCAGAGGACTGAAAGCTCCTAAACCTATAAGCTCAGCATCGCAGAGTTCCCTTAAGTTCGTTTCCACTCTCTTCAAAAACTGAGCTTTTCTGGTAAGTTCCTTTCTTACCTCTTCAGAAGGGAAAAGGTTTATGAGTTTTCCCCCATGAGGCTCAACCATGCTTCCTCCTTTCGTGAAGTCCGCATTCTTTCTGCTCTGGCTTTTCCCACCACCACCGACCAGCTCTGATGTCCTCGCCAGGTTTTACAGCTCGGGTGCAGGGAAGACAGCCTATGCTGGGGTATCCTTTATCGTGAAGTGCGTTATAGGGAACGTTGTTTTTTCTTATATAATTCCAGACATCCTCCGTCGTCCAATCAGCTAAAGGATTGATCTTTAAAATCCCTCCATTCGCCTCATCGACCTCAACTTTGCTGATAGAAGAGCGTGTAGGAGACTGCTCTCTTCTCAAGCCACATATCCAGGCAGAGAGATTGGACAAAGCTCTCTTTAAAGGCTCAACTTTACGGATACGGCAACACAGCTTTCTTAAATCCACGCTTCTGTAAAAGAGATTGGGACCGTATTTTTTAACCATCTCCTCAACTTTTTCCCTGTCTGGAAAGTAAACATCGATTTGAAGACCGTATTTCTCCCTCACTTTTTCCATAAGCTCATACGTTTCCTGAGGTAATCTACCTGTGTCTAAAGTAAATATTCGAGGCTTTGGAGTAAGACGAGAAGCGATATCGATAAGCACTACGTCTTCCGCCCCAAAACTGGAAGCAATAGCCACTTTCTCACCAAATTCATCAAAAACATAAGCCAAAAGTTCATGAGCATCCATCTTTTGTACTTTTTCAAGCTCCATTGAGCCCACCTCTCTTCTTCACAACTAATTTAAAGTAGCTCTCCTCTTTCTCAACCTCTAAAATCTCATGCCCCTCGTCTTTTAAACTCCGTGGAACGTTCCTTATTGCTTCCCCATCGTCAAGCCAGAGTTCTAGCTTCTCACCTTCTCCAATCTCCTCCAGCTTCAGCTTAGCTTTTACAAAATTCAGGGGGCAGATAACTCCCCTTAAATCAAGAAGGTGTTTCACCTTGCAATACCTCCTGTTTAAACTTTTCAAGACCCAAACGCTCTATCACTTCTCTCAACCTTTCCTTCTTTTCTCCCAGCTTTTTATACGCAGAAAGGACCTTTTCACCTATTTCTAGTGCTTCTTCATCTGAAACATAATCAGTAAAGAAAAGACCGAGTTGAGGATGACGCCCAAATTTTCCTCCTACAAAAACTCTCCATCCTTCTCTTTTCTTTCTAATTGCACTTGTGGGGCAGATGGAAACGCATCTTCCATCAGAGCTGCATTTTGAATAGTCAATTATAGGTTTTCCTTCCTCATTCAAAGTTATAGCTCCTGTAGGACACGTTTCAACGCAGAGACCGCAGCTTGTGCATTCACCTTCCACCTCATCAAAAATGGGTTCAACCACTCCTAGAAATCCCAAATCGTTCTCTTGAGGTTTCGCACAGGCACTGGGACATCCGCTCACGCCAACCTTAAACTTGTGAGGAAGACCCCCCTTTCCGTAAAGACGAGCATCAATTTTCTTTGCCAGCTCTTTAGTATTTCCTAAACCATACGGACAAGTAGAAGAGCCAGGGCAAGCGACCACTACTCTCACTCGGGGACCACAGGCTCCCATAGAAAGCCCAACTTCCTCCAGCTCCTCTACCAAAGAATCGAAATTTTCAATTTCTACAAATGGAATCTCAACACCCTGCCTCACACTTAAATGTACCCAGCCTTTACCATACTTCTCTGCTATTTCAGCTAGTTTCCTTAACTGCTCAGAAGTGGCGTCACCCGCCAGCACCTTCACTCTCACTATAAAAAACTCTGCCTGTCTCTGCTTTATAAACCCACCCTCTTTTAGTGTCTTTTCATCCATAAAACTATCCTTTCTTAAAATATTATATTTCTATAGGTTTAGTAGGATAACTAACTATCAAATTATTGTCAAGTTTTCATAGGAGAATAGTAGGAATAACTAAATAGGCTCTTCTAACTTTGGCTTTCTTCCCTTCTTTAACGCTTCTGCTATAAAAAACTTTTTCTCAAGAACAGATTTTAAAACTTTTTTCCGCTCTTCCAGTGGAAACCTCCTCTTTATTTCCTTCCGTGCCTCAAACAAAAAATCAATCAATTCGCTATAGCTATCATCAAACATTTTTTGAATTTCCCGAGCTATCTCTGCTGATAACAAAGGGAAAGTACCCAAGGTACTTATGGTAATTAAAATTTTTTCATTGCGGACAACAGCAGGAAATATAAAATCGCACTTCTTGTAGTCAGTTGAAATATTAACTAAAATTCCTCTTTCTCTCGCTTCTTCTATAAAATTCTCTTCTGCTTTGCTATCGCTGGCAGCAAAAATTCCAATGAAAGCCCCCTTCAAATCTCCTCTCTGGTATTTCCTCCGCCTCCACTCAATTTTTCCTCTTTCAGAAAGTTCTCTTAACCTTTTTGTAACCTGGGAAGAAATGAGAAGAACTTCAGCTTTGCTTTCTAGAAGTAAATCAACTTTCCTTTCTGCAACTTTGCCACCACCTACAACTACTGCTTTCTTACCCTCTACTTTTAAATGAAGAGGAAGCAATCTTTCCATTTCTCTCATCCACTTCCAGAATATGAAATCAGTATTCTTTCCCCCAAGGAATTATGAATAGATTACCCACCCCACTAGTACAAAATTTTTTCAATAAATTACTTAGTTAAAACTATTAAAAATCTTCGATTCTTCTCCCATTTATTCTGTAAGTTCCTTCTTCATCCTCTTGTATTCTTTTTCGGATATCTCACCTTTTGCATATCTCTCTTTTAGAATTTCTAAAGCTTTACTTTTAGATTCGAAAGAAGCACTACCAGGAACGAACTGCTTAATTATCCAATAAACTAAGAGAATGATTCCGCCCAATATGAGAAGAGTAAAAAGAAGGTTCAGTATCATACCGATTATTCCCCAGCTTCCGAAGCCAAAACCTTGGCCTCCCATCATTCCGCCACCTCACCAAGGACACCACATCACCTACCTCACCTCCCTTTCTATTTCAATCAAGTTCTTTTAAAAACTCAATTATGGCATCAAGTTCTTTTTCATTTACCTGCCAGCGAGGCATCACGTAGTCCAAGGGTTCACCTGCAGGGTTTAAGCCCTGAGTAATAGCTCTTTCCACAAGTCTTTCGTTATAGGGAGGATGCTCCTCTTCGCCAGATTCCCCATGTTCTTCGGTTAAAGCATGCCACCTAATTTCAGGAGCTACTTCGTCACTCATCATAATAGGAAGTCCTCCCTTTCCGTCGCTTCCATGACATGATGCACAGCTCCCACCATGCATCCTCAACCATGCCGGTCCGTAAGTAAAGGGAATAATCCTTCCATTTTCCCCTCTCCCTGTGAAGTAAATTTGTTCTCCCAAGGAAGAGTATGACTTTTCAATAGCCGGTGCTTCTACTACAGGAAGGAAATATTGCCAGACTGCAAGACCAAGAAAACCCAAAACTAAGAGAAGAATTGCTAAAAACAAAATTGCTGTGTGTTTCATCAAGATAATTTTAGCACAATATCACAAATTTTGTTCCCTGTTTACTTATGCATCAAATTTTCAAAAGACAGCAATCAGTTGCCATGGAACTAACCTGGAAGAACTTCTAAAAATGAGTAGCGGAGTGGCTAATTTTAAGTATAAAACTAAAAGCAAAAAACCAACTTCTAACAACCAGTCTGGTGGGCGATGCTGGATTTGAACCAGCGACCTCCTGCGTGTGAATTAGAAAAAGATAGTTCATAATAGTTTGCTTTAGTCCATAATGTTCCCTTTTATCAGGGGAAACGAGAATATTCGTTTCCCCTCTTTCTTTTTAATTTCACTGCATTTTGGCTCACTTTGTTAGCAATTTGTTAGCAGAGAACTAACTTTTAAACAATTACGTGAGGGTTAATTTTAAACCAAAACCAAGAGTGAAACTACCTATTAACCTTGGAACCAGAAGGTCACAACGTAAATAAGTGTTCAGAGAAGGCTCGCCTAGCTCGCGCAAAAATTTTGGAATAAATATATTTTAAAGTGGAGAGGTATTTACATAAATAGACGAACAGTAATATTGCCTATCTTGAGTTTTTGAGAAAGTTTACATATGCTTACTAGATTAATATGCTTGATTGCAAGACCTGAGTTCCCCTTATTTGGAAAATTTAAGGGGTGTCTTCTTACTCATAATGTGGCTTTGCCAGAACTCTTAACTTCTGCACATGAATAACGCGACAACGCAACCAGCGTCTTTTCCCCACAGAAGTAGCCTGTGTAGACCAGACCTTACCCTTTTTACTCACCTTTTCATTCCATTTATTTATATTTATCAGCAGCAATCTTATAGTAAGTCGTAAAAATCCCCCTAACCAAGCCTTCGTCGAATATGGAAATGCCAAGACGCTTTTTCTCTTTTTGTATTTCTTTCATCTCGTTATCCAATTTTTCTATCTCTTTGTCTATCTCATCAATAAGGTTAGCCTCATGATTGTCAAATATAATCCCCCACCTTGCTCTAGGTTCGAGTTCTCGCCGTCTCTTTCCTAGTGCTATACTTTTTCCTAAAAGGATTGAGTACCTCAATTTTAGTTTCTCTTCCTTTGATTTCTCTTCCTTCAAACGCTCCTTATAACGTGAGGGTAAATACTCCTCACCCAGATGTATAGCCAGCTCTCTATATTTTTGATAAAGGATTTCATCAATTGTTCTTATACCTTCAAGGGCTGTTTCAGTGCCTATTTCTAGATATGAAAGGAGAGATCCCTTAAGTAAAGAAGATGTGCCTAGAAGGCCAAGCACTTCCTTGATAATTTTCAAACCCTGTAGACTTTGTAGATCATATTCGTTTTTCATTACCGTTTCGACCAATTTAATTACTTTCTTAAGCTGCTCAATCTTATTAATCGTATTCGTAGACTTTTCACTAATTTCTTCTAGACGGGTAAGTTGATATCCAAGTTCTTCCTTTGCTTTTAAAAGAGCATCTACGATGTTAAGTAAGCCCGCAGTATCAACTTCTTCGATTTTTTTATTTACATCTTCCACAGATAAATTTTGCTTGTCTTTCGATGCTAAACCTAATGCATCAACCCTATTTATGGGATTCTCACAAACATAAGCAAAGAGATTCAGCAACGCGTCAGTATCTGCTGGATCTCTGACCAAAAATCGCCCGATCTTGGGCTCATAGTATCGGTTGCGGTAGTAATAAAACCCAGTCTCCGAGTCATACTCTCTGCCAGTAAACATGTAGCGGTTGCTGATGGCTGAAGTTGTAATAGTAGTGTTACTAGCATCCTTGATTGTTGGTTTGCCATATACGTCATAAGAATATTTTTCGACTACATTTCCACTCGAGTTGGTTACCTGGGTTATACTCCCCAGGACATTAGCGTGGTAGTAGTATCTTGTACCACCACGCTCCATAATTAGGGGTTCGTCTATACCTCGACCGTAGACATATTTGGCAACAACAGTATCGGAGGTATCTCTTTCTTCAACTATTTGCCAGCCATCCCAAATAAAAGTGGTGGTAGTATAAACTGAACTGACATCGTCCCAGATTCTTTTAGAAAGGCGGCGGTTCATCCCATCATAGGTATAAAAAGCGATATCCCGGTTGTCACTTTTGCGTCTTACTCTTACCAAGCGATTCTTGTAGTCGTAAACGTAGGTGTTAGTGCCATCGTCAATTAAGTTGCCGACTTTATCGTAAAGATACCTCGTAGCAGTAACAGTGGTGTATTGGTTCATTTGTTTATCAGCCGGTTCAGGAAGAGTATCATCCATAGTATAAGCCTCAGTAGTGCTATCAGTCACTACCTGAATGCGGTTGCCCACTCCGTCATACTGATATGTCGTCTGAGAAACTGGATTAGTGCCGCCAGTTTCAGGTGAATCGGCCTGATACTTCACACCAATTAAGCGGTTAAGGGAGTCATAAGTATAAACATCACCTTTCCCACCTTCATGATTTCTTTTCTCATAAGCGCGGTTGCTGTTCTTATCATAGCCATATTCAAAGTCAGCAAAAGTAACTGAACCTACGGTTTTTTGGTGAACCAAGCGAGTAAGCCGGTTAACATTGTCGTAAGTAAAAATAGATTTGGTGTTGTTCGCAAAATTTCTCTCTTTTGTTCTATCACCAACATATTTATAATCAACCAATTGTGAACCGCCTACTCTAACCTCATCAATTAGTCCGTTAGTAGTTCGAAGAAGAGAAATTGAGGTACCGCCAGGATAGGTTATAGTTGTCCTCCGACCTGCTAAATCATAGCTACTGGAAATCTGCTCGCTGTTCTCTATCTCCTTTCTTAAGCGGTTTAATGAATCATATTTGTACTCTTGGATGGTGCCGCTGGAATCTTCATATCTTATTCTCCGGTCCAAACCATCGTACTGATACCTTTCCTGGGTAATGCCTTCAACACCAGGTGCCTTTTGAATATCTATTTGAGTAAGATTGTCGTTGGCGTCATAAGTATAAGTAACGGTTGTTTCATTTTCATCAACTACCTTAATCAATCGATCATCTCTATCATACTCATAGGAAATGAAAGTATTATCAGCATTTACTCTCTTAACTAGTCGGTCTTTAGCGTCATACTGGTAAGTGGTAAAGTTATTATTGTCATCTTGCTCTCCAGTTAAGTTATCATTTTTATCGTAAGTGTAGATAATATTGATAGTATTAGTAATGGTATCGCTAGAGTCTCTTAAATCAAAAATATCTTTGGTTTTTCTGCCCTGATAATCGTACTTGTATCGTCCAGTATCCCCTTTTGGGTCCGTAATTTTTAAAAGATGATTGAGACTATCGTAAGCATAATTAATAGCATTTCCAAGGCCATCCTGAATACAAATCATTCGATTCACTGAGTCATAAGTATAAGTAGTTGTTGTTTCCTCTGTACCGCCAAGCTCATTTTGATCAGTGCGTATCTCTTTTATACAATTTCCGGCTAAGTCATAAACGTATTCAGTTTGGTTACCAACAGGGTCAGTAATTTTAGTAAGTCTTCTGTCATTATCGTAAGTATAAGTAGTATTGTTTCCAAGTGGATCTGTTATCTTTATTAAATTACCCACAGCATCGTAAGTATAGCGGGTATTAGCTATTGCCTCAGTTGTCAGGTTTTCATCTAAAATCAGTTGCTCTATCTGATAATTACGGCTTCGCTCGTCATATCGATAGCTTGTGCGTGCCAAAAGCTGGTCAGTGGCAGAATAATTAGCTATCTGTATCAAATTATCTCTTGAATCATATGAGTAGGCAGTATAGTTACCAAGTGGTCTTGTCTTCCTGATAAGGCGGTCGAAGCCATCGTACAGATAAGTTGTAGTTGTATCCTCGCCGCTTATCTCTTCACTAATATTGCCATTGGCGTCATAGTTTATGGTTCTAGTTGAGGCTTCACTTGCTCCTTCACCATCCACTTGCTGATAAAGGAGATTTCGCTCATCGTAGATGTATCTTGTTTTATTTCCTTCAGGCTTGGTTACCCTGACAAGATTCATATTGCCGTCATATTCGTATCTGGTTACAGCAGTTTGAGTAGCACTGATTGTTTCCGTTGTGATTATTAGCAGTCCGTTTTCATCATAGGAATACTCTGTAGCAATCCAAGTATTATCAATAGAACCATTTTTGTCTCTCAATTCAACCTCGAATTTAACCACGTTGCCATCAGCATCATAGGTGTTCCTCTCCTGATAAATAGTTTCACTGCCGAGTATTTTCTTGGATAAAATCTCACCTAAAGCATTTCGTTCATAGGTGGTCTTAGTGCCTTTAGGATCAGTCTCGCTAATGATATTGCCGAGTTTATCAACATCGTAGCGAGTTCTGATATTGAGACCGTTTTTACCGATATCTCTGATGACATCGCGCAAATATCCATAGCGCGGGTCTCCGTAACCAAAATAGATGTAGCGAGTTTTCACTCCTCTAGCATCTGTACTTCTAATAAGCTGTCCATAGCGGTTATAAACATATGTTTCAGAAGCAGTTTGAATCGCAGGCACAGTAACTGTTGGATAGGTCGTTTTAACTAAATTCCCTCTAGATTGATTGGTTATACCATCACCATTTAAATCTCCTAAGGTAGCTTCCTCATAATCATAATAGTTAGTGGTCACATTTCCTTCAGGGTCAGTAATGGTTTTGACTTTATTGTATCGAGGTTCATAGGTATAGGTAGCGGTAATTGTAGGATTTGACCTTTGGGTAAATGAGAGCAGATTTCCCCTCTTTTTAACGTCTGGATTTGTATCATCAAAAGTGGTTTCTATGCTATTGCCCCGCGGAAAAGTTATTTTCGTTTGTTCACCATTTGAATTATATTGATAAGTAGTAGTGTAATCACTCTCACCTGGGCGGATATTTAAATTGGTATAATCAGTTCTTTGCATAGGGGCGTAAGGAGGGGTAGAAGTTGCAGGGGTAAATCTAATCTCGAACTTATTACCGTTAGGTTCAGTAACAGTGGTTATTCGCTGATTGAAATCATAATCAATAGTAGCTGTGGCGTCTAAATTTATCTGTCTTGCTACCTCTGATGTATCACCAGTTCCATAGGTTATAGTCCTGTAAACTTTCCCGCTGGGAAGCGTTATCGTCGATAGATTGTGATTCAGGTAATAAAATTCATCGGTTCTGCCACTTGGAGAATCTGGAGTAGCGGGTGAGATTATCTTCCACAAATCTCCATCATCAGTATAGATAAACGTCCAGTGACGACCTGTAAAATCAGTAACGTATTTAAGGCGATTAGTAGATTCATAATAAGTAAAGATTATCTCCCGCTCCAGGGCATCGACAATTTTACTCAATCGTCCATCTGCGTCGTATATAAAAGTCAGTCTGTTACCATTAGTGTCTTCAATACTCGATAATTTTCCATCAGACCTGAAGTGAGTCATTATATGCTGGGGATTAGTTAAGGTGAAAGTTCCATCAGCGCTCTTCGTTAATGTCTGATAGTAGCCAACTGGTGAGATATATGTGCTTCCCGATTTAGTAAAAGTATCACGTCGACCAAAGCCATTGTAATAGCGAACGTCACCATTTGGTAGCTCTTCAAGGCGCTGATTGAGAGGAGAATCCCAGTTCCAGCCAAAGGGACCATCATATTGGCCTTGGCTTCGGTAGTTAAGTGTGAATATAAAGTCTAAGCCTCTTGAGGGTATATAAAAAATAGTTTTGGAAAAGGTAACCTCACCACTGTGTAGAGTAATAAGGTCATATGTTGCTTCATTACCCTGAAGTTCAAGGACGGTTTGCTTTGGAGGTGGGCTGAAAGCATTGGTTATAGGAGTCCCACCATCACCTGGTTCACCAAAAGAAGCAGTAGCCACTAATCCACCAAGTATTAATAAGAGAACTAATTTCTTTTTTGGTCCAGACAAGGCTTTGGCTATTTTGTCCAGATATGCTTTGATTCTCATCTTAGGCTGCTCCTCTTTCGGAATTGAATTCGCAAATTCGACGACGATGAAGTATAAATCCCCCTGCAACAATAAGACCAAAGCTAAGAAGGAATAAAGGTATTAGATTTACGCCAGTGGGTGGGGTAGGTGGCCACGAGGGAGGTGGAGAGCCTTCAGCTAGGACAAAGTCTGATAAGGAAGATGCGCGACCAGTAACAGTTTTATTATTTGTGTTCTGGCTTGTAGTGATATCTTTCCAGTATGAACCAGTCCAGTGAAGGATACGAACTCTACCTGCTTCTGTGCCCGCTAAAAGGCTTTCATCATATGGAACCGTTATGGTGACATTACCACTGTAGCCAGCATTAGTAGAGATATCAAAGTAAAATTCGTCTAAAAAACGATAACCTGAAGGGGGAGAACCAGTTGGGTCAATACTTAAAACAGCACTGCTATAGCCATCAGCAGTAACTGAGCTAAAGACAAGAGAGACGTTTTCGCCAGCCTCCACGTTTTGATTTGAGCCACGAGGAGTAAAGCCATATTGAGTATCGCTAAAGAAAATGTCCCGATTAGACTCAGTTATTTGACTGTAGGCTAAGTAGTAATTGCCGGCTGAATCAAGAGCAATAGAAGGACTATCGGCTTCGTACTGACCGAAGGTGATATTGATTGACGGCTTCCATGTAGAACCTTTCTTTATCCGATAAGTGAGACCTTGACTGGCTGGCCGAATGTCTTCCCAAATAAGATGAGTATCGTCATTTCCATCAATAGCGATGTCAGGATGCTTAGAGTTAGAGCTATTACTGGAGACTCTTTCTGGATTTGACCATGTGTTGCCATTGGCTGAAGATGTAGTGAGGTAAATCTCTAGTCTACCCTCGTTTTCCTCCTGCCAAACAACTTGAGGATTATTACCTGAATCAACAGCAATTTTGGGAAAGTCAGCATTGCTGGCAGAGCCAGAAATAGTAGTGACCTCAGACCAAGAGCCAGCGCTGTAACGGCTATAAAGAATTTGAGATTTACCTGAACTTAAGTCAACCCAGACTAAATGCATTCTACTATTTGAGTCAACTTTAATTTGAGGATGGCTTGAATCACCAATATTGCTGGAAACGTTTACTGGTGAAGACCAGGCACCATTTTTTTTAGAAAAATAAATCTCGGTATCATCATCTGTTGTGCTCTGCCAGACAACATAAGGATTACCTGTAGTGTCTAAAGTGATGGAAGGGTTTACTGAGCGTGAGCTATCCTGTGAGACGTTTTCAGGAGATGACCATGAAGTGCCATTATATTTGGAGTAATAAATCTCAAAATTGCCTGAGGTATTGTCTTGCCAGACGAGATGAAGGTTGCCAAAGGCATCAGCCGCCATTCTGGGATTAGTTGAAATTCCACTGTTATTGGAGACATTAACGGTTGTTGACCAAGAGCCAGCGCTAAATTTGGAAAAGTAAATCTCATCCTCACCGCTTGTCTCACTTTGCCAAACCAGATAGGGGTTATCACTACCATCGATGATGAGATGAGGGTTCCAGGAGTTTTGACTATCGTTGGAAACGTTTGTAGATGTTGATGCTAATAACTTAGGAGAGCTAAAAATTAAAATCACCACTATGGAAATCACTACCATTATCGCTGTTAGAGGAAATAGCCAAAGTATCGATTTTAGAGTTAAGCTCTTCTCATTTACCTTATCATTTACTATCTCTTTCATTTTTAACATCCCTTAATAACTGGTTCCCAGTGTGTCTGGCCAGCCCCGTTCACCACAGCCTACGCAAGGCATACCAACAAGAATGCAAGAGATATTAGTTCCGCCTTTGCTGTAGGGATTAGATGTGTGCTGGCGATTCCAGCCAAGGGTATGACAAGGAGTTCTTGCTTCCATTCCCTGACACCCTAGCTTCCAAAGACAAGGCGCTTTTCCATATTCTTGTCCTCGGGTATCACCAAAGCGTCTTGCAAAAAACCCCTGGGCATACTGCTCAGCTCTTGGACAATCGATGTGCAAGGTTCTCTCATAAAGGTTATAGTCTAAGTAAAGGCTTTTCTTTGGTCTGCCAAAGCTATCCAGATTAGCCTGCATCTGATTTAAAGTGTATGTGCCCCTAAGATAAAGGAGATAATCAATGATGGTTAAAAGGAGGGCTTCAGGATGGCCTGGACAGACTGTGAGATTTATGGGAGTTGTTCCACCAAGGCTTGTAGTGAGATTGTTTTCAGTCATAAACTGTCTTACTCCAATAGCGTTAGTGGATTCAAATTTACCTTCTGAAGGTCTATGCTTTACATTGTTTGCTGCAGGCACATTTCCAAAAGAAGCGCAGTTACCAAAGGCAATGACGGCAAGGCTTTTGGGGATAAGGTCTAAGAGTACTTCTCTTATCCCAAGAATGTCTCCTTGATACTCTCCTATGGTGCAGTAAAAGTCACTAGAAGGAATAGCACCTTCAATGATGAGAGTGAAATATGGAGGAAATGCAGTATCCAGATAGCTTTTTAAGACAGAAGAGGCAAGTTCACCTGAAGCACTCATTGAAACATTCATATACTGAAGGTTGATGATATCAAGAAGCACATCCTCTACTGTAGTGCTGTTTGGTGCACCACCTAGACTTTCTAAAGTGGATTCACTCTCTAAAATATCGGGAAAGCCAATAGTATCTAGATCAAGAGGAGGTTCATCTTGATCTCCTGAAAGATATAGATTTAAAAAAGAAGTGATGCATCCACCGCAGGACTGGCCTTGCAGCCAAAGAAAGTTAGGAGCTCCCATATAGCCTGGCTTTGACATAAGTTGAGCCAAGCGATTGAGCTCTAATTTAGTAATTCCTAAAGTAGCTGCTACACCTGCTAGAAATTTTATAAAGCCTCTTCGAGTAATCTTCATAGCTTTTCCCTTCCTATTTTTTCTTGCGTTGAGGAAACAGGTTTTTCAATAGGCTTAGCAGTGATGACAGTTCTCCTATTTGTATAAATGTCTAAAGAGAAAGTGGATACGCAGGTGACCAAGGTGAGTTTTTCTTTTCTTTTTTCGTATATCCTTGGGTTGGATTTATCAAGATAGTTTTTTTCTGTTACTTCGTAGACATACCTCTTGCCTTTGTAAAAGAGGTAGACTTTGTCTTCTTTTCTTAAAAGTTCAAGTAAGCTGAAGTAACCTCTCGGTTTAAAGAGACCAAACTCTCCTAGATTGTGACCTTGGATGACTACGTTATTATCTTCGCCGGGCCGGGCTGAGTCTTTATCAAAACAAACTCCAAGAGAAAGGGTTTCTTTTGACATATATTCGAGAAGAGGAGCATTAACCAAAATAGAGGGAATGATGACTCTATTCCCCTCAACATCTCCAAGTCTAGCTTTCTCTTCAAGGACTTTCTTTTGCGGAGAGCGAAGAACAAGATTTACGTAAGGAAAGGAAAGCCAGATAAGTAAAGCACACCCAAAAACTATAAGAAAAGTTCCAATGAAATAGATTAAGGAATCGATAACCTTTCCCCAAAAGGTTTTGGGTGGTTCTTTAAAATACCTTTTTAAAAAATTTAATAGAGTTTCAATAAAAAATTTCTTCATCTCTCCTTAAGATTTCAATGGATTTTTAAAGAATTCTTAGGGAGCATAAATAAGAGGAAAATCCAGAGAAGATAAGAAGAGAGGATAAAAATAGATAGGCCGAAAATCCTTCCCTTTAAGCTTTTTTAGAAGGACTCCTCATTTTTAACTGCTAAACCCCTCTTGCATAGAGCCCCCACCTTTAAATAAATTTTCTATTTCCTACTTCTCAGAAGCTTCAACTTCTATTGTTTAATTATTATAGGAGAAAGTAACTCTTTTTACATTCTTTTGCCACTAGAGTGACTGATTTTCTTTTCATATACCCAAGAGTAGGGGACCACATATCGTAATTACAGTTATAGCATTTCTCTTTTAAAAAACTTCATTTCTATTCGCAACACAGCCAACTTACCAACCTCTAGACCTGGATCATTGAGATCAATTCCAAAAAGGCTCCCCTTGCTATATGTGCAAAAAATGAGTTAAGGGGACAAAGAAATCCTATATTTTTCGATTTATTTTGTAGCAATTTGTTAATAGAATAGGAAAATATCGGTAGTAACTTAACAAGCGTGCACTGTATTATGTAAGTACCTCATAAAATTTTTTAAGAGACCCGACCAGCATTCTATCATGAAGTAAAACAAAAGATAATGAATCAAGCAAAATCAAATATTTCAAAGATATACTTTCACACTCAAACCCGGTAAAAATGCCATGTGCAATACCATAGCGATTCACCATATTAGATGGATCTGATATAGTGTGAGTGCGCTTCCAAAAAGAACTCGCTGTAAGAGCGAATTTGGATAAGGCACTTAAACATTTTTTTTCTTTTCACTAAAAATCGAAAAACAATTACCCACTTCACTATAACCTTCATGCTTCCGCCTTACATAAAAAATACTTCTTAGTTATAACACTGCACCTAATTATTTCAAAAGCAAAGCCAGCTTGACCAAAGTTCTCATCTAGAAAAGGTTAAGGGAAATCTTTATATCCACCCTCCCTCTTCCCACAAAGACCGCTTTGGACCTATAACTCGTTTTTATCCCGATCTAGCTTGAAGCTTTCCACATAAGTCTAGGTACCTGTCTCAAATTGCCTATTCACCCTGAAGTAAAGCGTTATTAAATTAAACCTAGGAATCTATCTGTAGTTGATTGATTGTCTACCATTCCGGTGGACAATTTTTTGATTTGAATTTCCTTTTCTCTAATTATTAATTGCTCCTGAAAGAGATATTTCAGTTGGTCAATGAGCTTTTTTCTTCTTACTTTATCACTTGGAATGAATTTAATTCCATGAATGTATGGGTGTTTTGCTACGTCACCATAGATTTTTACATACCACTCTTCTAATTTTTCTAAATCTAGGATTTCCAGGAAAGGAAACTTGTCAAAGTTTTTTTGCTGTTTTAGTTGAACAAGAACTCCTTTTATACTTTCCAAGAGATCTATTTCCGGCCAGAAGAAAACTAAAAAGTCTCTCTTTAACCAATCATCTCCAAAGTTTGGCTCGATCCAACCATTACCAATGAGTTCATAATAAAAAGCTACAACGAAAATTTTTACCCCGAGTCTAATATAAGAAACTTCAATGTTAGGATTGCCCTTAAAAATAGGGTCTGGCATTTCTTCACCATGCACGATCTTAGATCGCAACTCGTAGAACCCAGCTACCCACTTATTCAAGACTTCCTTAGGCTTGCTATATTCAACCGCTAAAAGGTTTTGTAATTTAACTTTAAACTTGTGTTGCGTATACCTTTTATCCTCCGAAAATTCATGAAGATCAAACAATGATTCGAAAGCCGAAGATAAAAAAACAATATCTTCGGGCTCTGAAGCAAAATATGAGATTGGCCATCGAAATTTATCAAAAAATCGATTAGAAAAGTAACAAACTGCTCTTATAATTCGTGATGAATTCCTCGGATTTATAGAAAAGTATTTCACATTTAAAAGCTTTCCCGCCGCCCTAGCTAACCCACGGTAATGTCCTAAACTTCCTGTAAAAACAGAGAGGCTTCGGTTACCATTGATGATAAACCAAAAAACTTTAAAAGAAAGGAGGTACCGAAGCCTATGAAA
>Ga0180901_1216_pt1 | contig 19904 bp, 19 predicted proteins | sample Deesub1362A_J573_FD_124299 | JGI IMG/M metagenome (GOLD analysis project Ga0180901, IMG submission 124299) | Unclassified bacterium JdFR-66
TGGTTTCCCAGAGAATCATAAGCGAAAACCTGATAAGTGTGAGTAGAGTTTCTGGGAACATCGGTGTCAGTGTATGTATTTACACTTCCACTAACCTGAGCTAAAAACCCGCCGTCTTTATAAATATCGTAGTGATCAACAACCACAGAGCTTGGATCTCCTGGTGGAGACCAGGCAAAGGAAATGTCATATTTATTTCCATGCCTATCTTCCTGTGTCTCGTATAGATAAATCAGAGTTGTAGTAGTCACATAATCGCTGGGAGGACTGTAATCACCATAGCTATAGCCAGAAACAATAAATTTATAAGTTGTCCAAGGAGAAAGACCGCTTACAGTCCCTGCTCCAGAACCCGTTTCCGGACTTGTCACAGTCACAGTAGTAGTAAAGTAATCTCCAGGATTTGCTCCTGTAGTCTCCGTGACTCCAATCACATAAGTAGAGACATAATCCCGTCCATCCATAATTGTAGTGAAAGAAATGTTCACAGAATCAACACCAGGTGTAACTCCCTGAATAACCGGCGTTTGCGTAGGAGCATAATTATTTACCACCCAGTAGCGAGAAGCGTAGTCATCAAGACCTCGGGCATCTCTAGCAATAGCTCGGATTTCATAAATCCCGTCGGGAGTGAGAGAGGTATTTGTGTCCCAAGTGTAATACTCTACAGCTTCGCTTTGAGGAGGAGAAACTGCCCAGCTTTGATATATTATCCCTCCTCCAATATCTAAAGCTAAACCTGAAATATCCGCCGCTGTTCCACTTGCTTCCTTTTCTCCCTTCACACCAATGCTCACCGTGCCACTAACTACAGAATTATCAGGCAAGGTATCAGAGGTAAAACTTGCAATAGGAGGAACTCCCAAAGATTCCTTTCCCGCAATATTCGTGGCTATCCGGTATGTATTTGGAGTGGGAATAGACCACGAAACAACGAGTTCCACATGTTTATAGTCTTTTCCCCTTCTGGAAGGCTCCGTTGCTTCATCATTTATTCCCGTCCCATCTTTAGGATCATCTACCCAGTAAATAATATAGGTTACAGTTAATGTTGTCCCACCCATGGTCACAACCTCACTTCGGGGAAGAACTCCTGCAGGTTCACTTGTCTCTTGAGGATTTAGATATCCTACATCGTCAAAGTCAAGACTGCGCAGATATTCCATCCTCTGATTAGCAATGTAAATCGCTCTTGAATGCATGCGTGAAGCTAATGCTGCCTTGCTCGCTGCTGCTACCACCGCTAGCAAAACACTCAAAGCGAAAAAAAGAAAAACAGTAGCCACCATTATTTCAATCATACTTAGACCTTCTTCTCTTTTAATCATTTGCTCCCTCAAAATCCTCAATCTCATTATAGTATATCGTCATTCAGAGAAGCTTTCTTTAATGCAGAAAGCTCAAATACCAGCGAGCGATGGGCTGAGCAAAGAAAAGGGAGAGAAAAGCTGCCAGAGAGAGAAAGGGGCCAAAAGGAATCTCATCAAACCTCCCCTTTCTTTTTAATGAAAGGAGAATTATTCCTACAAAGCCACCTAAAAGAAAGGAAATAAATAAAGATACAATAACATAGTATCCTAGATAAAACCCGATAAAAATAGAGAGCTTTATATCTCCAAACCCCATTCCCTCCCGACCAAAGATAAAAGGAGAGAGAAAAACAACAAGAGAGATAAGAGTACCTGAAATAAGAGCCCCTAATAAAGATGAAAGAGCTGTCCCTTTAAGGAGAGGTAAAAAAGAAAAGGGAGTAAAAACACTTATTAACCAAAGAATAAAAGTTACTCCCAAAGCTGGCAGTATTATTCGATTTGGAATAAGCATGGTGTCAAAATCGATAAAGGAGATAAGAAGAAGGATTGAAAGAAAGAATAGAAAGGAAAAAAGCTTTGGTGACGCACTGCAAGTTAGGTAAGAAAAAAGAAAGATAAAACCAGTTAAAAGTTCTACTAATGGATATCGCCAAGATATTTGGCTCCCACAGGAACGACAGTGCCCTTTTAAAAATAAAAAGCTGATTAAAGGGATATTATCGTACCATTTAATTAAAGTATTGCAATTTGGACAGTGCGAGGGAGGTGAAAGTAGAGATTTTTTTCTGGGTAGTCGGTAAATAACCACATTAAAAAAACTTCCAAAAGCTAGCCCTGTAATAAAAAAAAGCAAACTAAGCATTTTATATATTTTCCCAAAGAAAAAAAGTGCTTTCCACTTTCTTTGTGGAGTTTGAGATTAAAAAGAAAAAGGGCGGCTTCGCCGCCCTTTCCACTACGAGTGCGAGCTAGAATTAATAGGAGTGACCGCTGTAGCCTTGAGGACAATTCGCCTCTAGATCAGGATAAGAACCAGTTATGACGTACAAGGAAGAGACTCCATTGGCTTGAGCTTTGGGGCAACGTGGAGCAGCCTTTATGAAATCACCAGTCACAAGTTGATGACTGCTATCAAGTGTGCCTGTGAAGCCAGAGGGGAAAGATTCATAGCTAGCGTAGTAGGTCTGAATAGCGCCGTCAATGGTTCTTAAGTTTGCCTGACAGGTTCTCCTCCAAGCATTTTCTCTTGCCACGTTGAAGACAGGAACTGCAATAGCGACCAAAATAGCAATAATGAGGACGACAATCATTAACTCAATAAGGGTAAAGCCTTTCTCCCTTCTCATTCCTTTTCACCCCCTTTCGCAAAAATTTCTGCTTTTTTATCGGCAGAAATTGAAAAAACTTTAGCTCAAAACCTACCTCGATTGGGGTAAAAAAAGGTAACGAAAACTGTTGAAGTCTTGAATTTTCACGTTTGGATGTGGGCTTTTGAATTTTGGATATTGGATTTTGGATTTAGAATTTTGAATTAAAATATTAAATTTCCCTTTTAAAGAAAATAAATCCATAAAATTTATAACTACTTAATCATTGTGATTATAGAGAACATAGGCATGTAAAGAGCAATAACGACTCCACCGACTGAAACACCCAGAAAAAGCATCAAAAGAGGCTCCAAAATAGAAGTCAGAGCATCAACGGTTGCAGAAACTTCAGCATCATAAAAGTCAGCAATTTTAGTAAGCATTGCATCTAAAGCACCTGTTTCCTCTCCAATAGCTATCATCTGCACAACCATAGGAGGAAAAACTGGACTTTTCGCTAAAGGTTTAGATATAGTTTCTCCCTCTTTAATACTCGACCTTGCTTCCCTAACTGCCCTTGTCACTACTTCATTGCCAGCTGTATCGGCCACAATATCCATTGCTTGGAGAATAGGAACACCACTAGCAATAAGAGTGGCAAAAGTTCTAGTAAATTTAGCTAAAGACATCTTTTGCACTAAAGGTCCCATCACAGGGAGGCGCAGTTTAATTTTGTCAATGAAATATTTAGAATTGGGACGGGAATTTGCTGTTTTATATCCAAGATAAATACCTACAATTCCAGCGAAAATAAATAAACCCCCAACACCCCTGATGAAACCACTTAGAGCAAGAAGCATCTTTGTAGGAAGAGGAAGCTCTCCACCCATTGTTTCAAACATCTTTACAAACATGGGAACAATAAAAGTGATCATGACGAAAACAAGTATTGTTGCCACACTCACAACTGCTATAGGATAGGAAAGTGCCGACTTTATTCGTGACTTCAGCTCCTGCTCTTTCTCAAAATGTTCTGCAATTTTGAGAAGAGCTTCATCTAATACGCCACCTGCTTCCCCTGCACGGGTCATGTTCACAAAAATGGGCGGAAAGACTTTAGGATGCTTTGCTAAAGCCTCCGAAAGAGAAAGTCCTCCCTCTACATCCTTTTGAAGCTGAGAAATTACTGTTGAAAGAGTGGCATTTGTAGTCTGCTCTGCCAGAATCCCTAGTGCCTTAGTAATAGAAACACCTGCATTAATCATGGTAGCAAACTGACGGGTAAAAACGGTGAGATCTTTCGGTTTAACTCTCCCAAAAAGAGAAAAACCTCCTAGAGAAATACCTTCCTTTTTTTCAGAAATGTCGAGGATTATATAACCCATGCTCCGTAGCTTAGAAGCTACAGCGGTGAGGCTCTCTGCTTCAATTGCTCCTGTTAATATTTTTCCAGTTCTGTCGCGAACTCTGTAACTATATGTTGCTGGCACTTATACTGCCCTCCCCAGAATTTGTTTGAAATCCTGAGGGTCAACGCATCTTTGTAAAGCTACATCGAAGCTTATTTTACCCCTTCTTACCAATTCTGCCAAGGCCTGATCCATAGTCTGCATTCCATATTTACCACCTGTCTGCATAGCTGTATAAATCTGGTGCGTTTTTGCCTCTCTTATCATATTTCTTATACCTGCTGTGGGAATAAGGACTTCCACTGCTGCCACTCTTCCCTTCCCGTCCATCCGCGGCAGAAGCTGCTGAGAGACAATTCCCTGTAATGTTCCCGCTAACTGAATTCTTATTTGCTGCTGCTGATAAGGAGGGAAAACGTCAATTATCCTGTCAATTGTTTGAGGAGCATCTTGAGTATGAAGAGTGGCAAAAACAAGATGTCCTGTTTCAGCAGCTGTTAAGGCAGCGGAAATAGTTTCCAGATCTCTCATCTCTCCTATGAGAATAACATCTGGATCCTGTCTTAAAACATACTTTAAAGCATTAGCGAAACTTTTCGTATCTGCACCCACTTCTCTTTGATTCACAATGGATTTCTTGTGTGGATGAAGGAATTCAATGGGGTCCTCAATGGTAATGATATGGCAATTCCTCGTTTCGTTAATAATATTTATTAAAGCAGCTAATGTAGTTGACTTACCTGCACCAGTTGGCCCGGTGACCAATATTAGCCCTCGGGGTTTTCGAGTAAAGTCTTCAAGAACATTAGGGAGTCCGAGTTCATGCAGAGTAGGAATTTTCACAGGAATGAGCCTAAATGCACCAGCTAAACTGCCTCTCTGAAAAAAGAGGTTCACTCTAAACCTTCCCTTTCCCGGGAAAGAGTATGAAAAGTCAAACTCTAAATTCTTCTCCAGCCTTTCCCTCTGATCCTGCGTAAGAATTCCGTAAATCATTTCTTTTGTGTCCTGCGGCATTAACTTGGGATAGTCAAGAGCCACAAGCTGACCATTCACTCTAATAATGGGAGGGGCGCCAACTGTAATATGAAGATCACTTGCTCCCCTCTCAATCATTTCCAAAAGAATTTGGTCTAAACTAAGCAATTCACCATCACTCCTTTCTACACAACTACTCTTAAGACTTCTTCAATTGAAGTTATTCCCATTCTTACTTTTTCAAACCCATCCATTCTCAATGTTCTCATTCCTTCTTCCAAGGCAACTTTTTTTATCTGCTCTGCAGTTGCTTTTTCCACTGCAAGTCTTTCTATTGTTTCACTCACAAGCATTACCTCATATATACCTATTCGGCCTTTATAGCCCGTTCCATTACACTTAGAGCATCCTTTAGGGCGATAAAGGGTAGGAATTTCATCGTCTTCTAAAGGAAAACCGATTTCCTCAAGTGCCTTTCTGCTGGGCTGATAAGGCTCTTTACACTCTGCACACAGGCGCCGAGCTAATCTCTGAGCTTGAACACAATCAATCGCCGAAGCAACCAAAAAAGGTTCAATCCCCATCTCAATAAGTCGGGAAATAGCGGAAGGAGCGTCGTTTGTGTGCAAAGTAGAAAAAACAAGGTGTCCGGTAAGCGCAGCTTCAATAGCAATTTCTGCTGTTTCTCTATCCCTTATCTCGCCCACCATCACGATGTCGGGCGAGGTACGAAGTATAGCTCTTAAGCCCCTAGCAAAAGTAAAGCCAATTTTAGGGTTAACCTGGACCTGGTTTATCCCTGGAAGTCGATATTCCACTGGGTCTTCTATGGTCACTATATTCTTCTCAGGTGTATTGAGAACATTCAAAGTGGCATAAAGAGTGGTGGATTTTCCACTTCCTGTAGGACCAGTAATTAAGATAGCTCCATAGGGTTTAGTGTAAGCATTTCTAAACTTTCCTAAACTATCGGGAAGAAAACCAAGTTTATCTAAATCGAAGAGGACGCTCTCCTTAGCCAAAATTCTTAAAACCACTCTTTCTCCATAGATTGTAGGTAAAGTAGCTACTCGAAAATCATAAACTTTTCCACTAACTGTAAGGGAGCAGTGACCATCCTGAGGCTTTCTCTTTTCAGCAATGTCAAGACCAGCCATTATCTTGAAGCGGGAAATTAAACCGGGTTGAATGCTTTTGGGAGAGCGCATTACTTCGTGTAAAACGCCGTCAATCCTGTATCTCACTCTTAAATCCTTCTCCTGAGGTTCAATGTGAATGTCGCTCGCTCTTTCCCTCACCCCTCTGGTGATAATAGAGTTCACCAGCTTAACGATAGGTGCATCTTCAATTATCTCATCAATTTTCTTTGCCTCAGCTGACTCTTCAGCTTCTGCGAGAAGTTCATCCAGCTCTTCCTCAACTTCCGAAACTTCTGTCATCTTATAATATTGAGAAATTGCCTCCATAATGTTTTCTTCATTCGCTTTATAAGGTTTTATTTCGTAGCCAGTTGAAATCCTCAAGTTGTCAATAAGAAAAATATCGTGAGGGTCCGCCATAGCAATGTGAAGAGTATCGTTTTCGACAAAGAGAGGGATTATCTTCTTCTTCCTAGCTTCCTCCTCCGAGATTACGAGAAGAGCATTCGGGTCTATTTTATAATCTGAAAGGTCAACTTCTTCAAAATGTTCATAGGAGGCAGCTTTCTTCTTCAGAGAAACCGACCTTTCAATCTCTTCAATTATATCGGAAAGGTCTTTTGGTGGCGCAGGTGCGTAGTACTTAGTGATAGCTTTAATAATCTCGTCTTTTAACGCAACAGCGGGTTTTACCCGAAGATCACTTAAGGAGTTTATCTCTTCAATTGCCCGAGAGTCATGAGGGTTTGACATAGCCAGAACTATATTCTTACCTTCCTTCCTCAGAGGAAAAACAAGGTATTTTCGAGCTAAATCTTCTGGGATTAAATCTAAAACTTCTTTTTCCGGCTCTACATTAGCTAAGTCTACAAATTCCAACCCCAGCTGCTGAGCAATTGCTTTCACCAAATCCTTCTGGCTAATGTGTTCGAGGTAAAGAAGAGCTCTGCTTAAAGGCAAGCCAGTTTTTTTCTGAACTTCTCTTGCCTCTTCAAGTTGCTTTTCAGTTATTAAATCCGCTTTAAGGAGTAAAGTAGCTAAATCACTCCGCGCCATTTTTCTCTCTCCTCATTAGCTCATCGGCATATTTCTGAAAATCATTATAGTAAGGAGAGTCAGGAGGAAGGACTACGCGACTTCCGTCATCGAAATATAGTTCAACAGCGGGTCTCTTCTTCTCCCCAGCTACTTTTTTCTTCTTTACTCCTAAAATCCGAAAGAAAAAGTAAAAGAAACCAAAGATAATTATAAAAATTGATGCCCACTTCACCTTAACCAACCTATCTCTTTCCACGCTTATCTAAAAACTCTAAAACCTTTTCCATTAAAGTTAGGAGAACCTCCTTCACGCTTTCTTTATCCGAAGCGTTACAGGAAATAAAAGGAATGTCATCACCAACCCCTAACTTCTCCCTTACCTCCTTCAATTTAGATAGGTCTGGTTTTTTTCCCATAGTATTGACAGCTATTACGTAAGGGACATTGGAAACCTTTCTGAAGTAATCAAGCATCTTTTTTGATTCTGCCCAAGAAGAAGAATCCTTAAGCTCTACTAAGATTATGAAGCCCAACATGCCTTTAGAAAGTGTTTCCCACATAAAGCTGAATCTTTTTTGACCTGGCGTGCCAAAAAGGTAAAGAGAAATATCGTCTGAAATTGTAATACGCCCGAAGTCCATTGCTACTGTAGTCTCACTTTTTTTCTCTTTATCTTTTTTATCAGTAACAGGCTTTTCGGTGGAGATAACAGAAATTTCACTAATAGTTTTAATAAAAGTGGTCTTTCCAGCGGCAAAAGGTCCGGTTACTACTACTTTTAATGACTGCAATTTTTACTACCCCCTATAATCTTTTTATTCCTTTTATAACCTTCATAACCACATCGCGAGAGACATTCTTATCAAGAGAAATGCGAGGAGCTTCGGAGGATTTAGTATCCTCTTTTGGCACCTCCCCTTCCTCCTCGGTAAGGGAAGTTAATTCCTGAAGCATTCTCTCAAGCTCCTCCTCAGGCACTCCCTCTTCTTTCTCTACCTCTACCTGTACTTCTCCCTTCTCCTCCCCCATAAGCTGGGAAGTAATTTTCTCTGTTAATTCTTCCACAACTTCTTCAGTTTTCTTTTCCGCTTCTGCTTCTTCGAAAGGCTCCGCTTCTTCCGCAGGCTTCTCTGTTTCTTCCTCCGCCGGAGCTTCTTTCACTTCCTCTCCCAATGCTTCTTCCTTCGGCTTCTTAATCTCCTTTTTGCCCACCTCCTCTACCATGCCCTCAGCGACTAGCCGGTAAAGAACACGACAAGCTTCAAACTCAGAAAGATTTAGCAAATCTGCTATCTCTGTTACGTTGTTTTCACCATTTAAGTAATAAAGAGCTTTCCACTCTAAGGGTTTTAATGTTATCTCCTTTCCCTCCTCCGTCGGTTTGAGACTTATTTTATAACAAGCACTGAGAGTAGGTATTTTCTCCTTTATCTTTCTCCATTCATCGAGGCGAGCTTCTGTAATCTCCATCAATGTAGATACATCAACGAAGATACCCCAATCAGATTCTTCATGAACTTTCCCCGGCTCAAAGTAAAAATCACCTTCTTTCCAGGTAAAAATGTCAAAAAGAGTATCTGCAAGATGTTCCGCTAAAATCTTTTTTAAGTTCTCTTCAGTAGTTACCTTTTTCTCAACCAAATACTCGCCCAACTTTTTTCCAGCTACCTGTGACTCTTCCAGAAACTTTTCCAAATCTTCCCTTTTTAGCTTAAGACTCCTTTCTACCCTTTCTTTCAAAGGCACTGTTTTCCACTGAGTAAAAGCTGCGTATATCCCTCCTTCTTGAAAATAGATAGTTCCAGTTTGCTCTACACCTTTAACCACAAGCGCACCGGTTTTTTTGCCCATCGTGATGAGTTGGAATATCTCACTCAAAGAAAAGTCTTTTATGCTCCCTTTGAGAGCCATTTTATCACCTCCTATTAAAGTACTTCTCCTACACTTTCAGCTGTCTTCTTTAGATCATAAAACGCCAGACCTAACTTTGCATTCTTATTCGCAATCGCCACTAAGACTGCCTTTTTAGCAGCAGACATAAGAAAAACATAGCCCTCATCGCCTTCTACAAAGACTTGAGAAAGGTTACCCCTTCCCAGCTCTGAGGCTGCTTTTTCCCCCAAGCTTAATATAGCTGCAGACATGGCCGCTACTCTATCTTCTTCTGTCCTTTCAGGAAGAGCACTGGCCAAAATGAGACCATCAAAGCTAACTAAAGCTGCGGCTTCAATATAAGGAGAACTTTCCAGCAGCTCTTTCAAAATTTGATTCAGCTTCTCCTCTCGTGGATCTTTTTCTTCAACTTTTTCAACTTTTTCCTCTAAAGTTTCTTCAGAAACCTCCTCTACTCTTTCCTCTGCTTCTTCAGCTTTTATAGGCTCTTCATCAAAATCCCAGTCACCAGTTTTTATCTGCTCCACTTCTATCCCCCCTTTCTTTTTTAAACTATAACTCTCATTATCTCTTCAATGGAAGTGATTCCTGCTTTAACTTTCAGCAGGCCTTCCTCCCTCAATGTTCTCATTCCTTCAGAAATAGCTACTTTTTTTATCTCTTCAGTAGAAGCTCTTTCTACAGTTAATCTTTCTATTTCTTCACTCATGAGCATGACTTCAAATACCCCAGTTCTTCCCCTGTACCCTGTTTGGCTACAGTAATCACATCCTTTAGGGCGATAAAGAGTAGGTATCTCCTCCCCTTCTCCCAAAGGAAAGCCGACTCTCTGCAGCGCCTCCAAGGAGGGCGTATAAGGTTCTTTGCATTTAGGACAAAGAAGTCGCGCTAATCTCTGGCAAACAATGCAGTCAACAGCAGAAGATATAAGAAAAGTCTCCAAACCCATTTCTGTGAGCCTTGTAATAGCAGAAGGAGCATCGTTGGTGTGAAGGGTAGAAAGAACTAAATGACCAGTAAGAGCAGACTCAATAGCAATAAGAGCAGTTTCTTGGTCCCGAATTTCTCCAATCATTACAATATCTGGATCATTTCTCAAGATAGACCTTAAAGCAGCAGCAAAGGTAAGTCCTGCTTTTGGATTGACCTGCACCTGCGCTACACCGCTTAATCTATATTCCACAGGATCTTCAACAGTAATAATGTTTTTCTCAATACTATTCAAAATATTTAAGGCGGCGTATAATGTGGTTGTTTTTCCGCTGCCCGTAGGACCCGTGACGAAAATAGCTCCATAGGGTTTGGAAAGAGAGCTTTTAAATCTTTTTAATGTCTCCTCAGAAAAACCTAATTGCTCCAGTGTCATCATTATGCTTTCTTTTTCTAAGAGCCTTAAAACAATCTTCTCCCCATGAATGGTGGGAAGACTTGCTACTCGAAAATCAATAGGTCTTCCGTCCACAATCAAACTAAAGCGTCCATCTTGAGGGAGTCTTCTCTCTGCAATATCCATGTTTGCCATAATTTTTAATCTTGTAATCATTCCTAACTGGATCTTCTTCGGCGATCTCATAACCTCGTGCAAGACTCCGTCAATCCTGTACCTCACCCTCAAGTCGTCCTCTTGAGGCTCGATATGAACGTCAGCAGCTCTGCTTCTCACCGCCTCTGTGAGAACGTAGTTAACGAGTTTCACAATAGGCGCATCTTCATCCTCCACTTCCTCTTCCACTTCAATAGATGCTGCCTCCACTTCTTCACCTTCTACCGACTCTATCATCGCTTCTACATCCTGGTCCATTCGAGAAAACTGATTAATCACATTATTAATTTCAGATTCAGTAGCTACTACCGGTTTAATCTCGTAACCCGTGATAATCCTTAAATCGTCAACGGCAAAAACATTGCTGGGGTCAGCCATGGCTACAATCAGATTGCCTCCTTCAATCTTTATAGGTATCATGGAATATCGCCTTGCCATCTCTTCAGGAATTAAAGCAGTAGCTGCCGGGTCAACCTCATAATCTGAAAGCTTTACATATGGAAGGCCCGTAGCTTCGGCAATAGCCTTAGCTATATCTTCCTCCTTTGCGTAACCTAGCTCCACTAGGGTACGCACTAGAGAACGTCCATTTTGGGATTCTAATGCCTCCTGTATCTCTTCCTCGCTTACTACTCCTGCTTCAACCAATATTTTGCCAAGTCTTTTCTTTAGCCTGACCATACTTCTCCTCCAAAAACTGTAATGCTACCTTTTTCATTCTCTCCACCGGAGCTTCAAAACCTGTCCAAATGGAAAAGGCCTCCGCTCCCTGCTCAATAAGCATAGAAAGTCCTGACTCAACCTTCGCTCCTCTTTCCTCTGCTAACTTTAAGAGAGGAGTTTTAGGAGGCCAGTAAATCAAATCGTATACCAGATGACCAGAGCGCAATCCTTCCCAAGCAGATAATGAGAGGGGAAAGGATTTACCATCCATTCCTAAAGGTGTAGCGTTGATAATTAATTCTGCCTCTTCAACTACTTCAGCACTAACTCTCTCTAAAGAAAGAGCAAAAACTTCGCACTGAGGAAATTTTTCCTTGAGTCTTTCTACCATCACTTCCCCTCGAATAGGAGTTCTGTTCGCTACTATCAATTTCTTCACTCCTGAAAGAGTGAGGCTCCACGCTACAGCCCTGGCTGCTCCTCCAGCTCCCAAAAGTAAAACTTTCTTCCCCCCTGGGAAAAAACCCAAATTTTCCAAGGAGGCAAGAAAGCCACGCCCATCTGTATTATAGCCTACAGAACGAGCATTTCGCATATGAATGACATTAACAGCAGAAACCATCTTAGCAAAAGCAGTCACCTCATCTAAGTGCTCAAGGACGCTTTCTTTATACGGCATTGTTACATTAAGACCTATAAATCCGCAGGCTTTTAAACCATCAAGAACGAGTTTCAAATCTGGCTCGTTCTTTACTGGTAAAGGAACATAACACCAGTTTAAGCCCACTTCTTTGAAAGCAACATTAAAAATCACCGGTGAAAGAGAGTGGGCCACCGGATATCCAATAAGCCCAACCAGTTTTGTTTCTCCATTAACTTTCAAATAATCTCACCTCTTTGAATTATCGTCCATAAAACAATTTCACTTAAGCCCTACTTTAGAGAGAAAGTATTTTTCCAGCAAGCGCAGAGCTTTAGTATGCAAAAGGTCATTTGAGGCTCTTGGTTTTACGAGAATACAATAAAGAGAAGCTCTCTTACCTCCTAGAATATCAGTGAATACCTGATCTCCTATTACTAATGTCTCCTGCGGAGTAAGATTTATCCTCTCTAATGCCTTTAAAAAAGCCCTTTTTCTGGGCTTTCCAGCCCTGGCTACATAGAAAACGCTCAGCTCCCTAGCAACCTCACTAGTTCTCTTCTCTAAATTATTTGAAATTAAACATACTTTAAAGCCTATCTTTTTAGCTTTAGAGACCCAGTTTTTGGTTTTGGATTGGAGAAAGTTTGAATTTCTCGCAGCAATTGTATTATCTAAATCGAGTAAAATACCTCTAAATCCTTCTCTCCACAATTCCCGAAGGTCAATTTCTTCAACTGAGTCGTATATTTTGTCAGGCTTTAAATAGTTTATCAATTTCATGCTCATATTATATCTTATCTCAACTTCCCATTTTTGGATTTGAAATTCAGAGTTAATATAATTTCCTGCTTAATTTGAGTTCTCTTGCTTTGCCTTTTTTTTAGCTTTTAAGAACTCTTCATAGGAACTGGTGAAAGTATGTGTTCCTTTTTCTGAGTCCGTAAGAACATAATACAAATAGTCAACCTCTGCTGGCTCTAAGGCCGCCTTTAGTGAATCTAGGCCTGGATTACAAATTGGTCCCGGGGGGAGTCCTTTATGCAGATAAGTATTGTAAGGGGAATTTATTTTCAAGTCTTCTTTTGTGAGCTTCTTTTTCCATCCCAAAACATACTGGACTGTCGAACACATCTGTAAAGGCATATCTTTTTGCAAGCGATTGTATATAACCGCTGCTACTAGTGGTCTTTCCTCTGAAACTTTGGCTTCTTTTTCTATAAGCGAAGCTATAATCACCCACTCTGAAACTGTTACTTCTCTCCCCTTCAACTTTGAAAGATTGAGTGAAGAAATTTCCTTTCGGAACTGCTCCAACATCAACTTTATTATTTCCTCTTCAGTCATACCCTCTTTTAAAAGATATGTTTTAGGGAAAAGATATCCTTCTAACGAAGATGGTCTCTTCCCCTCAAAAAACCAGTATTCATCAAAGTCTTCAAAATGATTTGCTAAATAAAGAAAACGCTCAGGAGAAAAAGGTGTATCCTCACCAATCTTTCGTGCAATCTGATTAAGGTTAAACCCTTCGGGAATAACTAGATGAAAATACCTTTTCTTCGGCTTTGCTTCTAACTTTTTTAAAACATCTGTATACCACATATTAGTTTGAAGCACATACTCCCCTGCTCTAATCCTCCGGTCCACGCCTTCGAAGTAAGCCCAGAACTTAAAAAGCCACCCATTTTTAACTACTCCCTTTTCCACTAACTCATTCGCAATTTCATCTAAACTCTCGCCCGGCAATATCACCACATCTACTCTTCTATTCTTCTCAAATGGAAGTGGGAAAAGAGAAGCAAAAAAAAGGATGAAAACAGATAAAATGAGGATGAAAAGAATTCTCAATCTCTTATTCACTTATTTTCCCTCAAATAATCAAGGTATGATTGAAGAATCAAACAAGCGGAAAGTCTATCTCGGAGGGACTTCTCACTTTTCTTTGAAAGCGGAAGCTCTTTTAAGAATCTCTGCACCTGCTTTGTGGTAAGCCTTTCGTCCCATAACTTCACTGGAACTTGAAGAGATTTCTTCAACTTTTCCGCAAATTCTCTCACCTTCTCGGTTTGTATCGTGTTTTTGCCCTGGAGTGAAAGTGGTAATCCCACCACTATCTCATTGGCATGATGAGTTTCTATGATTTTTCTAATTTCTTCAAGTTCATTTACGTTTCTTTCTATAGTAAGAAGTGGAAAAGCAACGGTTTCATTAGCATCAGAAATTGCCGCACCAATGCGCTTTTCCCCTACGTCAAGTCCTAGCTTAACCATTTGTAAGCTTATCTTTAATTAAACGAAGCCCTCTTTCAAGCGCTTCAGGAAGGGAATTTACTTCCTTTCCACCCGCCTGAGCAAAATTTTCCCTTCCACCCCCACCACCTTTGATTATCTTAGCCACTTCTCCTATCACTTCTTTCGCACTTATACCTTTTCTTACTGCCTCAGGAGTAGCTACCATCAAAAGATATGCTCTTCCCTTACAAGCTCCTCCCAAGAGATACGCACCTTCTTTCTCTCCCTCCCTTAAATAATCTGCCAAGATTTTCAAGTCATCAGGCTCATCAATCTGAAACCTTTTAGCTAAAACAGAAATGGAATCCACGGTTTCCACTTCAAAGAGAGCTTCCTCAGCCAAAGATTTAAGCAAATCTTCTTTAAGCTTTTTTAGCTTCGATTTAAGCTCATGTGTCTCTTCTAAGAGGGATCTAACCTTTTTAGGAGCATCTTCAAGCTTAGACTTAAGAATTTTACTTATCTCCTTTAAAATCTTTTCTCTGCTTCTCACCCAGTCAAAAGCAACATCACCAGTTTTTGCCTCTATACGTCGTAGATTAGCTCCGATACTCTCTTCAGAAACTATTTTGAAAAGACCTATTTCGCCCGTGGATTGAATATGAGTTCCACCGCAAAGTTCCCTACTGAAATTTCCCACCTCTAAAACCCTCACAAATTCACCATACTTTTCTCCAAAGAGAGCAATTGCCCCTATTTCCTTAGCATGCTCAAGAGAAGTAACGTAAGCTTTAACGGGGTGGTCCTCAATCACCTTGTGATTCACAAGAACTTCAATTTTCTCTAACTCTTCCTCCGTAGGAGCTTTGAAATGAGAATAATCAAATCGAAAACCCTCCGCGGAGACAAGTGAGCCTGCTTGGCGGACATGTTCTCCCAAAACTAAACGAAGTGCCCAGTGCAATAAATGAGTAGCAGTATGATTTCTGGCAATTCTTTTCCTTCTCTTCACATCCACTTGAGCCTTTACAACTTCACCCACTCTGACAGCCCCCTTCTTCACCTTTCCTAAGTGAAGGTGCAAGTTGGGCAGAGGTGCTTGAGTGTCCACCACTTCAAAAAGCAACTTTTTTGAGGAAATTTTCCCTTTGTCGCCAACCTGACCTCCCATTTCCGCGTAAAAGGGAGTTCTATCCAGCAAGATCCCACCTTCTTCACCCCTTTTAAGTTCCTCTACAACTTTTTCATCTTTTACTAAAGCTAAGACTTTCCCTTCTACCTCAAGCTCACCGTAACCTAGAAATTCTGTTTGTGAATATTCTTTTAAAAGTGGGGCAACATCACCTTCTCCTCTTTCCTTTTCCATCCATTCTCTTCGAGAACGCTCCTTTTGCTCCTCCAATAACCTTTGAAAGTCTTCTTTTTCAAGGAGGAATCCCTTTTCACCTGCAATCTCTCTTGTCAACTCAAATGGAAAACCATAAGTGTCGTAGAGCTCAAAAATAGTTTTGCCAGGCAACTTTTCCCCTTGAGAGAGAGTAGAGAGCTTCTCTTCCAAAATTCTTAATCCCTGCTCTAAAGTGCGTGAAAATCTTTCCTCTTCGGCCTGGACTAAATTTAATATGAACTTCTGATTCTCCTGAAGCTCAGGGTAGACGGAGCCCATCTCTTTCACTAGAACTTCAGCGAGTGAACCTAAGAAGTTTTCTTCTATGCCCATTTTTCTAGCGTGCATCACTGCCCGCCTTATAATTCGCCTCAAGACATACCCTCTCCCTTCATTTGAGGGAATAACACCGTCTGAAATAAGAAATGCGGCAGCACGTGAATGGTCAAGGATTATCCGCTTGGAGATCTCATCAGATTCACTTTCTAAAAACTCATTTAAACGCTGTGAAAGGGAAGAAAACAAATCTGTTTGGAAAACAGATTCTACCTCTTGCTTCACCAAAGCTGCTCTTTCTAAACCCATTCCTGTGTCGATATTTTTGCGAGGAAGAGACTTTAAGTTTCCTTTTTCATCTCGCTCAAGTTCCATAAATACAAGATTCCAAAGCTCAAGATAGCGGTCACAGTCACACCCAACCTTACAATCTGGCTTCCCACATCCATACTTCTCCCCCCGGTCAAATATTATTTCCGAGCAAGGACCGCAGGGACCAGTAGGGCCAGCTGCCCAGAAATTATCATCTTCTCCCAAACCCACAATGCGAGAAGAAGGCACCCCCACCTCTCCCTGCCAGATATCTGAAGCTTCCTCGTCCTCATAATATATTGTCACCCAAAGTTTTTTTGGATCTATCTCCAGATACTCAGTTACAAACTCCCAAGCCCAGTTAATTGCCTCCTTCTTGTAGTAGTCTCCAAAGGAAAAATTGCCTAACATTTCAAAGAAAGTTAGATGGCGAGCAGTTTTTCCCACCATCTCAATGTCGCTTGTTCGAACACATTTTTGACAGGTGGTTATTCTAGTGTAAGGAGACTTCGCTTTTCCCAAAAAGTAAGGCTTAAATTGAACCATCCCAGCAGCAGTTAAAAGCAAGGTGGGGTCATCAGGTATTAAGGAGGAACTAGGCAATCGTTTGTGTGCTTTCTCTTCGAAAAATTTTAAAAAAGATTCCCTTATCTCACTGCTTTGCAATTTCTCCCTCCATATAGTGATATATCACAGCTTTTAAAGCTGCCGCTATAGGTATTGCTACCAGCATTCCTAAAATCCCCCAGAAAACTCCGCCCAAAAAAAGAGCTAAAATAACTAAAGCAGGATGCAGCCTCACTTTATAACTGATTATATTCGGTGAAAGAAGAAGAGCGTCTATCTGCTGAATAACTATTAAAGCGATTAATGCCCACAAGGCTGTCCAGGGAGAGCGAAAAAGAGCTACTAAAACTGCTAAAACTGCACCGGCTATAGGTCCGAAATAAGGAATGATATTTAAAACACCAGTAATAAGACCAATGAGAATAGCAAAATCAACCTTTAAAATAGAGAGGACAATAGCTGTTAATACTCCCACGATAAGGGAAACCAAAAACTGACCTACGATGAAACCCCTCACAACCTTATCTATCTCCCTTAGTAAGGAAAGAGTGTTATCTCTCTTGGATAAAGGAATCAATCCCTTTATCGTCTCTTTGATAAGGTCAAAGTCTTTTAAGATATAAAAAGCGATTACAGGCGCGATAATAAAACTGAAAATAGAGGAAACAAAGGAAAGACTAATTGAAGGGAGAGCTATTAAAAGAGAAAGGAGCCTTCCTTCAATGCTGTCAAGAGCTCTTTTTAAAATTTCGTCTACTTGAGGAGGGAGAGAAAGCTTCACATATCGAGATTCCCAGTAAGTAAAAAAATTTTTTAAAGTATCGAAATAAAGAGGCAGCTTTTTAGAAAAATTAACAAGCTGATCAATAAAAAGTGGAACAAAAAAGATAAAGAAAAGAGCAGCCAGAATAATGCCGACAAGATAAAGAAGGAGAATGGAAAAGAAGCGGGGTATCTTCTTTTCTTCCAACCAATCCACAGGTGAACGGAGAATGTAAACAATTGCTATGGCGATAATAAAAGGAAGAATCGCAGATTTTGCCAAATTTAAGAGGTAGAAGAAGAAAGAAACGAGCAGAATAAGCCCAATCCACCACCAAACACGATAAACCTTTTCCCTATAAATACCTTCTCCTTCTTTGCCCATAATTTTTAAATTAAAAAGGTTTATTATTCTCTTGCAGCATAAAGCTTTTTTTCAAGGTCTTCTTCTTTCCTCTTTGCTTCCTCAATTCCCAACTTTATGGCGAGTAAAAGTCGGTCTGCATACTCATTAAAAACATCCTTTCCCCTTGCCACCAGAGTTTCACTCAACTTCAGAAGATTTTGAGTGAGCTTCTCTCGAGCTTTCTCGTTTAAAGCTATATACACACCTACTCCCACCAGAACACCAAAAATTAGAAATCGTTTTTTCACTTTCATTCCCTTCCCAGAAGAGTATTTATAGCTTTCTTTGCTCCCGCTGAAAGAGAGGCAATCTTAATCAAAGGAGAAGAGATAATTTCCCTAACTATCTCTGCAGTAGCAGTTACCTTTTCTCCAATTTCTTCAACTGATTTCATCACCTCTTCAACCCTCTCCGCCTCATTGCTCACACTGGTAATAGTTTTATCCAGTTTCTCGAGCATAGAAGGAACTGTCTTCTGCATATCTTCTAAAAGCATGTTTATGCCCTTTAAAGTGCGTGAAAGCTGAATTAAAACGTAAATAATAAACCCCGTTAAAAGTACAGCACACAAAGTTAATATGACATAAATTATCATTGACCAGTTCATTGCAGACTGATATTATCATATCCTTTAATTTTTAAAAAGAGTGTGAATTTGCAAAAGGCTCCTGCCTGGCTGACCTGGTCTTTGACCCCACACTCGCCTGCTGGAAGTTTTGCCTGCCTACCTCTTCTCACGAAGAAGTAAGCGAGACTAATCCTCCTCTCCCCCTGAAAAACAGGGAGGCAGGACTTACGCCTAAGCCGCGCCATGCTCCCCCGATGTAACTTCGGGGTTACGTGGGCCCTTTCGGCCGCGGCTACCCTGGGCTTTCAACCACAGACCCAAGCAGGAGCCTTTTAAAAATTATATCATGTCACACCCGCCTTTTACACTTTTTAATATCTACAAAGTAGAGGTGAAAGATGAGAGACGAAGCAGTATTAAAAGCAACAACTTATCTAGTTATCTTCAATCTGCTTTATATCTTTTTTCAGATAGCTAGGTGGGCCTGGTAATCACATTTTTCTTGCCAAGGAGATTACTTTAACTCTCTCCGCTTTTCCGCTTGAGATTAAAATTTTTGTGCATTCATCAACTGTGGAACCAGTAGTTAAAACATCATCAATGAGAAGTATTGTTTTCCCTTTAATTTTTTTAAATGAGCTTTTTTTAATTTTATAAACACCTTTCACATTTTCTCTTCTCTCTTCTTTTTTGAGTCCAACCTGATCCCTGCTCAACCGCGTAGTAAAAATAACGTTATCCAAAACAATGCCTGACGCTCTGGATATCTCTCTCGCCAAAAGATAGCTCTGATTGTATCCTCTTTGAAAAAGCTTTGTGGGATGCATGGGCACAAAGGTGACAATATCAACATCTTTCACAAAATCTGTATATTTTTTCAAAATGAGAGAGGCAAAAAAAGGAGCTAAATACCGATGGAAATAAAATTTAAATGCGTGAATGAGTTTCTTAGTTTCGTCATCGTAAACCAGAAGTGACCTCGCTGTAAAATTAAACTTCCTTCCGCGACAGAAACTACATCTTTTGACAGGTAAAATAGTAGGCTTCCCGCAAAGTTCGCAAAAAATCTCCACGAAAGTCAACTTATCAAAACAATTATCGCAAACGGGTTTAGGAGAGAGCGCACTGCAAAGAAGACAAGAAGAGGGAAAAATAAAATCATAAAACGACTGGAAAACTTTTCTTAGCCCCACACAAATTATGCTACAACAACATCTGAACCAAGTATAGAGTGAAAAAAGAAAAAAGTGTAGCTAAAAGTATGGTGGAGGCAATAAATCTGCTTTCCAAACCAAAATCGATTCCGATAACAAGTGTTAAGAGAGCAGTGGGCATAGAAGATTCCAGTAGAGCTGCTTTAAAAGCGAAAGAGTCAGAGAGAAGGTATCTGCCAAAGAAAAAAACTATTAGAGGTGAAAGCAGTAATTTGCTTAAAAGGACGTAGGGAAATAGAAAAAGATAGGGTTTAAATT
>Ga0180901_1180_pt1 | contig 19855 bp, 19 predicted proteins | sample Deesub1362A_J573_FD_124299 | JGI IMG/M metagenome (GOLD analysis project Ga0180901, IMG submission 124299) | Unclassified bacterium JdFR-66
GTTCATAAGATATCCATAATACCGCGTGGAAGAGCTTTGGGATACACTCTAACACTTCCCGATGAAGATAGATATTTGGTGACAAAGAATGAGCTTATGGACCAGTTAGCTGTTCTCTTAGGCGGAAGGGTGGCAGAAACGCTTATTTTCGGAGATGTGACAACGGGAGCTCAGGATGACCTTGATAAAGCCACGAAGATTGCACGGAAGATGGTCTGCGAATATGGAATGAGTGAGAAACTGGGTCCCTTAACTTTGGGTCATCGTGAAGAGGTATTTCTAGGTAAGGATATAGTGGCTGAGCCAAATTACAGTCCAGAAATTGCTTACGAGATTGATAAAGAAATCAGGAGAATCGTGGAGGACGCTTTTGAAAGAGCAAAGCAGGTTCTCACTGAACACAGCAAAGAGTTAGAGCTTGTGGCAGTTCACTTGAAGGAGAAAGAGACATTAGATAAAGATCAGCTAGAGCAGCTTTTGGAAAAAGGATTTATTGAAGAGACTTTACCTTCGGAGGGAGAGAAGGAAGAAACTAAAGAGAAGGAGAAGGTGAAGTCTAAGGTTCCTCCTATACCTGGGAAGCTCAGACCGGTTGAAGGGTAGAATGGATTTAAAAAAAATTGAGCAGGGTGTCCGCTTAATCCTCGAGGGAATTGGGGAGGATGTCTCTCGGGAGGGGCTAAGGGATACACCTAAAAGAGTAGCTAAAATGTATAGGGAGGTATTTTCAGGCCTTCATGAAGATGCTCGCAAAGCTATAACTACTACTTTTGCTGAAAATCATGACGAGATGATATTGGTAAAAGACATTCCTCTTTATTCTATTTGTGAGCATCATTTAATTCCCTTTGTAGGAAAAGCTCACGTTGCCTATGTTCCTGGAAAAGACGGTAGAGTGGTGGGGATTTCAAAACTTGCTCGGGTGGTGGAAATCTTTTCTCGACGACCTCAGGTTCAAGAGAGGCTTACTACGAGCATTGCCGATACACTGGTTGAGGCGTTGAACCCTCGAGGGGTGATAGTGGTTGTGGAAGCGGAGCATTTATGTATGAGTATGAGAGGGGTGAAGAAGCCAGGTCATCTTACTGTGACCTCTGCGGTGAGGGGGATTTTCCGCACAAATCCAGCGACTCGAGCTGAAGCAATGAGCCTTATAAGAGAGGGCTAAAGAAAAAGTCATTTAGGAGTAATTTCCTTACCTCTCTCTTTTTATTTGTGGAGAAGAGATTTTTGTACTTCTGTTGTAAGAGGTAAGGGGTGGGAAGAGGAGATTTTGGGTTTGTATAAGGATTAATTCCGGTATATTATAAGCAAAAATCAAAATTTATAAAGGGGGAGTATGAAGAGGCAAAATTCAAAAAATCTTTTTAAAAGAGCGAAGAAGTGTGTTCCGGGGGGCGTAAATAGTCCGGTAAGAGCATTTAAAAGTGTTGGTGGTGAACCATTTTTTATTGAAAGGGGTAAAGGTTCTCGCATTTTTGATGTTGATGGAAATGAATTCATTGACTATGTTTGTTCCTGGGGTCCTTTGATTTTAGGTCATGCGCATCCTGAAGTTGTAAGGGTAGTGAGACATCAAGCGGAGCATGGAACAAGCTTCGGAACACCTACTGAACTGGAAGTAGAAATGGCTCAACTTATCGTGGAGAGTGTTCCTTCCATTGAGAAAGTGAGAATGGTGAATTCAGGAACAGAAGCTGTAATGAGTGCCATTAGATTAGCGCGAGGATTCACTGGTAGAGAAAAAATAATAAAGTTTGAAGGTTGTTACCACGGGCATTCAGACAGCCTTTTGGTAAAAGCAGGCTCCGGGGTTTTAACTCTAGGAATACCAGGTACTCCAGGGGTAACCGAAGGAACTGCCAAGGATACAATCCTCCTTCCCTACAATAATCTTGAAGCAGTAGAAAAAGTGGTGAAGGAAAGGCATGAAGAGATAGCAGCCATCATTCTGGAGCCAGTAGCAGGAAATATGGGGGTTATTCCTCCGAAGAAAGGCTTTTTAGAAGGACTTCGTAAGCTCTGCAGTGATTATGGAATTGTGCTCATTTTTGATGAGGTTATTACTGGATTTCGTGTTTCTTTAGGAGGAGCACAGGAGAGATACGGTGTCCTTCCCGATCTTACAACATTGGGTAAGATTATAGGGGGGGGACTGCCTGTGGGTGCTTTTGGAGGAAAATCAGGAATAATGGACCATGTAGCTCCTGATGGACCTGTTTATCAAGCAGGAACTTTGTCAGGGAATCCTTTGGCGATGGCAGCGGGTTTGGCTACTTTAAAACTTCTTCAACGCCCATCTCTTTACCAGACTTTAGAGGAGAGAGCTGAAAGATTAGAAGAAGGTTTGAAAGAAGCAGCTCAAGAGGCTGGAATTAGTGTCACCCTAAATAGAGTTGGTTCCATGATGTGCGCTTTCTTTAATGAAGGTGAGGTAGTCGATTATGAAACAGCTTTAAAGTCTGATACGGAAATTTATGCCAAGTTTTTCTGGTTGATGGCTGAAGAGGGAATTTATTTTGCACCTTCTCAGTTTGAAGCAGCCTTCATTTCAGTAGCTCACACGGATGAGGATATTACTTACACGGTTGAAGCTGCTTCAAAAGTGCTTAAGGAAATAAAAAGGAGGGGCAGATGATTGATTTAAAAGGAATTTCAGGATTACCTGTTTTATTAAATCGGGAGAAAGCAAAATTAGAGTTTAGTGAAAATCTTAAGTCAGTTGACCCCTCAATAAGAAAACTTAGAGAGATGAGGGATGTTTTACTTGACCCTGATTTTGAGGGAGAAAGCGAGCTTTACTACATGTATCGAGGTGTGTCTAAGGAGGGAGACAAAGAGATTTTAAAAGAGCATAACTTGAGATATGACCTTACGCTTTTAAAACCTGTTTCTTTAGGAGATGAATTTAACAAGACTTACGGTCACTATCATCCTGAAGTTCCCGGAACAAACTTCACATATCCTGAAATATATGAAGTTTTATATGGTGAAGCATATTATATATTACAGAGAGTGGATTTTGAGGATAACAGACAGGTCTTAAGAGAGTTTTTGGTGGTAGTGGCGGATGTTGGTGATAAGGTAGTTATTCCTCCTGGCTATGGTCATGTGACTATAAATCCTAGTCTCGAGAGACCTTTGCTTATGGCAAATATTACGGCGGATGGATTTAAGAGTGTCTACGAACCTTTTAAAAAAGCACGAGGTGCAGGTTTTTACTTAACCACTAGTGGAGAATGGTTAGAAAATCAAAACTATAATTTAGGAAGTGTTAAGTTTGATATGACCTCAGCTAAGGGAGGGGAGCTTCTGGAATTGGAAGAGGAGCCTATGTATTTATCCTGTATTAAAAATCCCGAGAAGTTTCGCTTTTTAACACATCCTCAAGATTTTATCGGTTTCTGGTCTGAGCTTAGTTTAAGGAGGTTGGGTCGAAAATGAAAGGACTTGTTCTCTCTGGAGGAACAGGAACTCGGTTGCGTCCCATTACTCATACCAGTGCTAAGCAGCTTATACCCATTGCAAATAAACCTGTCCTCTTTTATGTGATTGAAGCTTTAAAAGATGCGGGGATAACGGATATAGGGATTGTGGTTGGGGAGACAAAGGAAGAGGTGAAAGAGGCAGTAGGAGATGGTAGTCAGTTTGGAGTAAAGGTCACATATATTGAGCAGGAAGCTCCACTGGGACTTGCTCACGCTGTGAAAATTAGCCGAGATTTTCTAGAGGATGAAGATTTCGTGATGTTTTTAGGCGATAATCTAATCAAAGATGGTATTTGTGAATTCGTTGATGAGTTTAAGGAGGGGAAGCCAAATTCTCTTATTCTTTTAGCTCAGGTTGATAACCCAAGGCAGTTTGGAGTAGCAGAGTTGAAGGACGGAAAAGTAGTCAACTTGATCGAGAAACCTAAGGAACCTCCAAGCAATCTTGCTCTTGTTGGCGTATACCTTTTTGATAAAAGTGTCTTTGAAGCAGTGGAAAACATCAAACCTTCCTGGAGAGGGGAGCTTGAAATCACCGATGCCATTCAATATCTGATTGACCATGGATACGTGGTAAAGCCTCATATAATTAAGGGGTGGTGGAAAGATACTGGAAAGCTTGAAGATATCCTTGAGGCAAATCGCATAATGCTTGAAGAAATTGAGCGGGAGATAAAAGGCGATGTTGATGGGAAGAGTTCAATTGTAGGCAGAGTGGTGGTGGAAGAAGGTGTGGAGGTTAAGGAGAGCATGATAAGAGGTCCAGCGATAATCGGAAGGAACAGCAAAATAGAGAGGTCTTACATTGGGCCATTTACCTCAATTTACTATGATGTCACTGTAAAGTGCAGTGAGATTGAGCACTCGGTTATCTTAGAGGGAGTGAAAGTAGAAAACATTCCTCGAATAGAAGACAGCTTGGTGGGAAAATATGTGGAAATCAGGAAGGTAGAAAAGAGGCCTTGGGCCTACCGATTAATGCTTGGAGACCAAAGTAGAGTAGAAATCCCTTAGGAGGTAGAGATGATTGATGGAGTAAAAACGAAGAAGTTGAAAGTCATTCCTGATGAGAGAGGAAGGCTTATGGAAATATTTCGCTCTGACGATGAGCTGTTTAAAAAATTTGGTCAGGTGTACATGACTACCGCGTATCCAGGTGTGGTTAAAGCTTGGCACTACCATAAGAAGCAGGAAGATAACATCGCTTGTTTAAAGGGCATGGTGAAATTAGTTCTTTATGATAAGAGAGAAGGTTCACCTACGAGGGGGGAGATAAACGAGTTTTTTATCGGGGAGCATAATCCACTTCTGGTGCACATTCCTCCTCTTGTTTATCACGGGTTTAAGTGTATAAGTGAAGAGGAGGCAATTATAATTAACGTTCCCACTGAGGTTTATAACTACGAAAGTCCGGATGAGTTCAGGGAAGACCCACATAAAGGTTCGGTACCGTATGATTGGGCGCGAAAGGATAGATAGTTTGTAAAGGAGGAAATTTGCCAGTGGCGGAACACAGTTTGAAACTACTGGTTACAGGTGGGGCAGGTTTTATTGGGAGCAACTTCATCAGGTACATTTTAAAGAATTACCCTCACTATGAGGTAGTAAATCTAGATAAGCTTACCTACGCTGGTAATTTAGAAAACTTAAAAGATGTGGAGAAAAATCCAAATTACAAGTTTGTAAAAGGCGACGTAAATGATCCTTCTTTAGTGTTTGAATTGTGCCAGGAAGTGGACGCAGTTTTAAACTTTGCAGCTGAGTCTCACGTCGACCGTTCCATAAAAGAACCTCAAGAGTTTGTAAAGACTAATGTTTTTGGGACAAACACTCTTCTTCTAGCAGCGAGGGAAGCAAAGGTTTCCCGCTTTATTCAGGTGTCGACGGATGAAGTTTACGGTTCTATAAGAGAAGGTTCTTTTAAAGAGGAAGACCCCTTACAGCCAAGCAGCCCTTATTCTGCTTCAAAAGCAGGTGCTGATTTGCTTGCTCTTTCATATTTTAAAACTTATTGCTTTCCCGTTTTGGTCACTCGAAGCTCGAATAATTTTGGTCCATATCAGTATCCAGAAAAACTTATTCCACTGATGATTACGAACGCACTTGAAGATAAACCGCTTCCGGTCTATGGGGATGGAATGAATGTAAGGGACTGGCTTTACGTGGAAGATAACTGTGCAGCCATTGATTTAGTTCTTCACAAAGGGAAAGAAGGGGAAATTTACAATATCGGTGCGGGAAATGAGTATCCCAACATTCAAATTGTGAAAGAAATACTGAAGGTTCTGGAAAAACCGGAGAGTTTAATAAGATTTGTTGAAGATAGACCAGGTCATGATTTCAGATATTCTGTAGACTGGTCAAAGATTAAATTGCTTGGTTTTAAACCTAAAAGAAGTTTTAAGGAAGCTCTTAAAGAGACAGTTGCCTGGTATAGGGAAAATGAATGGTGGTGGAGACCACTAAAGAAGTAAATTCTAAATCACAAATTCCAAATTCAAAAGAATTAATTAGGGTTTAGAGTTTAGAACTTAGGATTTGAAGTTTATGAAAGTATTAATAACTGGTGCTAGAGGTCAGTTGGGAAGCGATCTTTTAAAAGTTCTTTCTCCTTCTCATGAGGTTTTTGGTTTTTCGCATCAGGAACTTCCGGTGGAGAAAATGGATGTAGTGTGGGATAAAGTTCGCACTGCAAAGCCAGAGGTAGTTATTCATGCTGCTGCCTATACTTACGTCGATGATTGCGAAAGAAACTCTGAAAAAGCTTATTTAGTTAATGCTTTAGGAACGAGAAATGTGGTTGTAGCCTCTCAAGAAGTAGGGGCAAAACTTGTTTATATCAGCACTGATTATATTTTTGATGGCGAAAAGAAGGAGCCATATCTCGAGTTCGACCCCCCTAATCCTTTAAGTATTTACGGGAAATCAAAACTGGCGGGAGAATGGTTTGTGAAGAATTTTTTGAATAAGTTTTATATTGTGCGCACATCCTGGCTTTATGGTTTAAACGGAAGAAACTTTGTGAAGACAGTTCTTAAATTAGCAGAAAGTAAGCCTTTTCTGAAAGTTGTTGATGATCAGATTGGTTCACCTACCTACACTCTTGACCTTGCTAAGAAAATAGCTGAGATTATCGAAAGCGATTATTTTGGGATTTATCATATTACCAATCAAGGTTACTGTTCCTGGTTCGATTTTGCCCGTAAGATTTTGGAATTAAGCGGAGTTAGTAAAGAAGTAAAACCTGTGAAGACAGAAGATTTCCCTCGTCCTGCCCCCAGACCTAAATTTTCCGTTTTAAAAAACTTCGTTCTTATGAATTCAGGTTTTTCTCTTCTACGTCCTTGGGAGGAAGCTCTTAAGGATTACCTTTCTGAGTTGAAAAAGAGTATTTAAAAAATACTTGACGCCCCCGTTTAATTATTTATAATTATATGTTATTAAATATAATTAAGGAGGTGAGTTTGATGGTCGAAGATAAAGATAAGAAATTTACCTCTGTTTCCATACCTACTCCGCTTTTCGAGAAAATAAAAGAAAGAATTAAAGGGACAGGATTTACCTCAGTCTCCAGTTATGTGGTTTATGTCTTGAGGGAGATTTTGGCAGAAGAAGAGAGCGAGGAAGAGGAGCCTTTTACCAAGGAAGACGAGGAAAGGGTAAAGGAAAGACTGAGGTCATTAGGCTATCTGGATTAGGAGGGATTTGAATGCTTAAACCCCACGGTGGAAGACTAGTAAACCGAATTCTGGACGGAAAAGTAAAGGAAGAAGCTCTTTCGGAAGTTCAAGAAATGCCTTTTATCAATTTAAATCTCGAACAGGTGAGAGACTTGGAAAATATTGCTTTTGGTATTTTCAGTCCACTGGAAGGTTATTTGAACCGTGAGCAGTTGTACTGTGTTTTAAATGAAATGAGGTTACCTGATGATACTCCTTGGACCATTCCTATTGTTCTGGATATAAACGGGGAAAAGAAAGAGGAAATAGGTAAGAGTGAAAAAGTCTCTTTAAAGAATTCTGGGGGGGAAGTAGTCGGGATTTTGGAGGTAGAAGATATTTACGAGTATGACCGGGAGGAGTTTGCAGAAAAAGTTTACGGAACTTTGGATGTGAATCATCCAGGCGTGGCAAAAACCTCTAAGATGGGCGAATATCTAATTGCGGGAAGAATTAGCCTTTTAAGAGAGAGTAAAGATGAATTTTACAGATTTCGTTTAAAGCCAGTAGAGACAAGGGTTCTTTTTAAAGAGAAAGGTTGGCAGCAGATAGCTGGTTTTCAAACCCGGAATGTCCCTCATTTAGGGCATGAATACTTGCAAAAAACGGCGTTAACCTTTGTCGATGGCATCTTTATAAATCCTATCATCGGTAAGAAGAAAAAGGGCGATTTTAAGGATGAAGTTATACTTGAGGCTTATGAAGCCTTAATTGATCACTACTATCTCAAGGAGAGGGCAGTCCTTGCTATTTTCCGAACGGAGATGAGATATGCTGGTCCAAGAGAGGCAATTTTTCATGCTATTGTGAGAAAGAATTTTGGATGCACTCACTTTATTGTGGGGAGAGATCATGCGGGGGTAGGTAATTATTATCACCCTTACGCGGCACAGAAAATCTTTGAAGAGTTCCCGGATTTAGGAATTGTTCCTATTTTCTTTAGCTCTTTTTACCACTGCCAAAAATGCGGAGGAGTTGTTAACGAGAAGACTTGTCCTCATCCTGAAGATTTTCACATAAAGTTTAGTGGAACTCGCATTAGGGAAATCCTACAGAAGGGAGAGGTTCCTCCACCGGAGATTATGAGACGAGAAGTGGCGGAGATAGTTTTGGGATATGAGAACCCTTTTGTTCACTAGGAGGAGAAGGTGAGAGAGAAGGTTTTCGTACTGGGACTAGACTGTGCAAGTCCTGATTTGCTCTTTAAAGAGTTTTTTAATGAACTTCCAACATTCAAGAAACTAATCGAGAGAGGAGTGTGGGGAAAGTTGAGAAGTTGCATTCCTCCTATCACCATTCCTGCCTGGATGGTTATGGTGACAGGAAAGAATCCAGGAAAGTTAGGTCTTTACGGGTTCAGACACAGGGAGAACGGTTCTTATAAAGGAATGTGGATTGCTGACTCTTCTTCAGTAAGGGAAAAAAGAATTTGGGATTTTTTAAGCGAAAAGGGGATGAAATCCATTCTTGTTGCTATTCCTCCTTCATATCCATCCTATCCTGTCAACGGACATCTCGTTTCCTGTTTTCTCACTCCTGACTCCACTTCAGATTATACATATCCCCCTGAGCTTAAGGAGGAAATAGAAGAAAATGTAGGTGAGTATATTCCTGATGTTCCCTTTCGGGTGGAGGAAAAAGAGGGTCTTCTGGAAGACATTTATTTAATGGGAGAAAGGAGATTTGAAATCATAAAGTACTTGCTGAGAGAAAAAGATTGGGATTTTTTCATGTGTGTAGACATAGGACTTGATAGAGTGCAGCACGCTTACTGGAGATATTTTGATTCCAATCACCATTTATATGAGCCTAACTCTCCTTTTGCCGAGGCAATTAAGGATTACTACCGCTTTCTTGATAATGAGCTTGCTGAAATATTAGAAATAATTCCTGATGATACATATATTTTTGTCACTTCAGATCACGGTGCGAAGAGGATGAAAGGGGCTATTTGCGTAAATGATTGGTTGGCAGAGGAGGGCTATCTTGTTTTTAAAACTCCTCCCAAAGAGATAGTTAGACCAGAAAAAGCAGAGATTGACTGGGAGAAAACACAAGCTTGGGCTTGGGGAGGTTACTATTCAAGAATATTTGTAAATTTGCAGGGAAGAGAGGAAAGTGGTGTGGTAAAACCCGAAGATTATGAAAGATTAAGAGATGAGCTCAAGCAAAAACTCTCTTCTTTAAAAGGGCCTCACGGTGAAGAGCTGCAGAATAAAGTGTACAAACCAGAGGAAGTCTATCCTGTCTTAAAAGGCGAACCTCCTGATTTGATGGTTTTTTTTGATGACCTATCTTTTCGAGCAGCAGGGACAATGGGACATGAAGAAATTTATCTGGCTGAAAACGATACAGGTCCTGATGACGCTGTTCACGAATGGGATGGTGTTTTCATTGCTTATCACCCTTCCTTTAAAAACAGAGGCAATATTCACGCAAGGATTGAAGATGTAGCTCCGACTATTTTAAACATTTTTGGTTTGAATTCTTCGGTTGATTTTGATGGAAAAATTATCGAGGAGGTTGAAAAATGAAAGAAGGTTTTGTTGTGTGGCTTACAGGCCTTCCCGGTGCTGGTAAAACCACTATAGCAAGGAGATTAGCGGAAGAGTTGAAAAAGCGGGGTCATAAAGTTGAGATAATGGATGGAGATGAGATAAGGAGGAATATCAGTCCTGAACTTGGCTTTTCTAAGGAGGACAGGGAGAAGCATGTAAAGAGAGTGGCTTATATAAGCAAACTTCTTGCTCGAAATGGAGTAGCTGTGATTGTGGGACTTATATCGCCTTATAGAGAGACAAGGGATTATGCGAGGAAGCTGATTGGTGACGGCTTTTATGAAGTTTTTGTTGATTGTCCTGTGGAAATTTGCATAGAGAGAGACCCCAAAGGTCTTTATAAAAAGGCATTAGCTGGAGAAATCAGCGATTTTACAGGGGTTCAGGACCCTTATGAAGCACCTTTAAATCCAGAACTTGTTTTGAAAACGAATGAGGAAGATTTGGAAGAAAGTGTCTCTAAAATCCTTAAATTTTTAATAGAAAAAGGGAAGGTTTAATTTTCAGTGGAGCTCTCTATTTACGGTTTCATCGGGGGTTTTCTTGTTGGGCTTACAGGAATAGGAGCAGGCTCTATTTTTACACCTGGCCTCATTCTTTTTTTTAACATTTCTCCCATCCAAGCTGTTGGTGTTTCCCTTGCTCATAGCTTTATTGCAAAATCAGTTGGTAGTTTAGTTCATATAAAAATGAAAAATTACGATGTAAATCATCTAAAGTGGCTTGTAGGAGGAGCTGTACCTACCGCTTTATTAACTCCTTATCTCTTAAATTTCAATTTCCTTTTAAAGAGTGATTTTTCCAATTTCCTCCGCCAGGCAATCGGTGTTCTCATTGTTGCGGCAGTCTTAATCTCATTTCTTCAGGAGAAAATAGTTTTGTATTTAAAGAAAATTCTTAAAAGAATTAACCTGGGAGTAAACGGTATTCTTTTGGTGATCGGAATTATAGTTGGTTTTTTGGTTAGCTTAACTTCAGTTGGAAGTGGGCCTCTTGTTCTTTTGGGATTGCTTTTTATCCCTTCTCTTCCCCCTAAGAAAGCAGTAGGCACAACTATAATATTTGGTATATTCGTTTCATTAGCTGCTTCCTTTTCTTATGTTTTTTCTAATCTCATTTTGTGGGAAGTTTTGTTGAAGCTTTTTTGGGGTTCTATTCCTGGAATTGTCTTAGGAGGTTATTTAGTTGATAAAGTTGACCAGAAACGCTTGAAAAAATTTCTCTTAGGAGGGCTCTTTTTTATAGGACTTAAACTTTTGGTAGGTTAAGTAGGAGTCGGGTATAATACCGCAAGTTGCGGAGGGATTTTTTATGAAAAGGAAAGTTTTTCTTCTTTTTGGCACAAGACCGGAAGCTATAAAAATGGCTCCTCTTATCAAAGAATTTGAAAAGTTACCTGATGATTTTGAAGTTAGGGTGGTGGTTACCGCTCAGCACCGCGAAATGCTTGATCAGGTATTGAGTCTTTTCCAGATTAAACCTCATTATGACCTCAATATTATGAAGCATGGACAAACTCTTTTTGACATCTCTGTTCGAGCATTGCATGGCTTGGAAAGGATAATGAAGGAGGAAAAACCTCAAATAGTTTTGGTTCAAGGTGACACTACCACAACTTTTATGGGAGCTTTAGCAGCTTTTTATTTAAAGATTCCTGTAGGACATATAGAAGCTGGTTTAAGAACTTTTGATAAATATCGTCCTTTCCCAGAGGAAATGAACCGTTGCCTTACTTCTCACATTGCTGAGTTTCACTTTGCTCCCACACAGAAAGCTCAGGAGAATTTGCTCAGAGAGGGCATCCCTGAAGAAAAAATTTTTGTTACTGGTAATACAGTGATAGATGCTTTATTGAAAGTGGTTAGAAGAAAGTATTCCTTTTCTCAGCCGCCGCTTTCTGAGATTAATTTTGCGGGGAAAAGGATAGTTTTGGTTACAGCTCACCGTCGGGAAAATTGGGGAAAGGTGATGGAGGAAATATGCCAAGCCATTTCTCGTTTGATTGAGACGTTTTCCGATATAGAAGTGGTTTTTTCAGTTCATAAAAACCCAGTTGTTCAAAGGACGGTGAAAAAATTGCTTTTGGGAAAATCTAGAGTTCACCTTCTTGAGCCAGTGGATTATGAACCATTTTGCCACCTTATGGCTCATAGCTATCTCATTCTTTCAGATTCAGGAGGAGTGCAGGAAGAGGCACCTTCTTTGGGAAAGCCAGTTTTAGTTTTACGAGATGTGACAGAAAGGCCTGAAGGAATTGAGGCAGGGACGGTGAAGTTAGCTGGAACTGCTGGTCAGAGGATTTTTTCTGAAGCGGCGAAATTGCTTTCTGATGAAAAAGAGTATGAGAAAATGGCTAAGGCAGTTAATCCTTATGGAGATGGGAAAGCAAGCCAAAGGATAGTAAAGATTTTAAAGGAGCACTTAAATGAAGAAAAAAAGGAAGTCTAGAAAAAAGCAGCGTTTCAAAGAGCCTCTCTGGTTATCTTCTCTTAAAGCCTTTGTTTTAGGAGTTTTATTTATCGGAGCTACAGGAAGAGTGATGGTTTTTTATTCCCAAATCGCCTTTTTTGTTTTAGGAGTGTTTGTCGCTCTATTCCTTTCCAAGATTGCTTTTTCAGGACCTATTGCTATTGCTGTTTCCTTTTTGAGTGGATTTCTAATTCAGGCACAGGGATTAAACATTCCTTTTATCACACTTTTTTTTCTCTTTCCTGCTTTTGCCTTTTTAGGAGCTTTTGTAGGAGATATTCTCAAAGGGAGCTTTAATCGGAAGCATATAGCTCTCATCCTTCTTGTTTTAATCTGCTTCAACTTCCTCATTCAAAGTTTTGTGGTCTCTAAAAGAATAACTGTCGATGCATCAAAGGAACCACCAGCTGAGGGTTACAGTTTCGATCCTATATTTTTCTTAAAAGTTTACTATTTGATGAAAGGGGGAGAAGGGTTTTACAAGGCTTTTGACAGGGGTTTTAGAGAAGACTCCAGATTCGACAAGCCATATACAACTGTTTCGGGTTGGCGTTCTCCAGTCCTTTTTTGGGTTTGGTCAAAATTGTTTTCAAACGGCTCTGACATTGTTTATGCTTTTATCTTTCTTTCTTTCGTCTCTCTAATCGTTGCTTATTTACTGGCGGAAAAAGCTTCAGATGAGGTAAGTGCTCTAGTAACTTCCGCTCTTTTAGCTACTTATCTTTTATATGCTATTCCTTCCTGGTGGTTTTTAGAGCTTGAGTTTTGGGCTACCTTTATTGCTATTTTTTCTGCTTATTTCTTCTACACAGAGAAGGAAAAAGTCAGTTGGGGATTAGCTCTTTTTTCCGGACTAATTAGAGAGTGGCTCGTTTCTAATGTTTTAGCAGGTGTGGTTGAGAAGGTGAGTAAAAAAGAGTGGAAAAAAGCTATTTCTTGGAATATTTTATTTATTTTCATAGCCGGATTTTATATCGTTAACTCGATTTTAGTCGCAAATTACTTGCGGAGTGTAGGATTTGAACCTGGTGTGGGCTTGAAGAACAGAATAGGAGGTGGAGGGGTCGACTTCATACTTTATACCCTTCAATTTTGCTCTCAGTTTTTCTTAAGTCCTCAGGTTATTCCATATCTGGCTTTTGGTTTTGCACTTTTAGGAGCCATTGCTTTAATCAAGAATAAAGATTATTTTCTCCCTTCTTTATTGCTGCTTCCTTTGATGGCCTTTCTTTTTATAGGTTCCGGAAAGGGTCTGGGAGACCCCCCAGGCTGGAATGATTACTACAATGCTAGTTTTATGCCTTTTGCTTTTATCGTTGCTCCTGCCTTTTGGAAGGTGTTTTTATGGGAGAGGATAGCGGGGAGAAAGTGAAGAGTAGAAAATCTCTTTGGAGAAAGATAGTTCCCACACTCATTTTAGCTGTACTAGTCTTTTTCTTTCTTGGAGTCTATGCTGACTTCAATAAACTTCTTAGGTCTTTAAGGGATTTTCAGATTTTTTTTCTACTTCCTATTCTTTTCCTAGCACTACTTAATTATGTAATAAGGTTTTTAAGGTGGCACTATTATTTGAAAGTTTTAGATTTTGAGGTGGAGTTAAAAGAGAGTGCAACGATTTTTTTTACGGGGTTGGCTATGTCCATTACCCCAGGCAAGTTAGGTGAGCTTCTAAAGTGCCTTTTATTGAAAGAAAAAAATGGCATAGGGGTTTCAGCCTCAGCTCCCGTTGTGATTTCGGAAAGGTACACAGATTTACTAGCAGTATTAATGCTTCTGGGGATTGGAGCTACTTTTTATAGTGCAGGAAGGATAGTTCTTGCTATAGGGTTTGCTTTGGTCTTAATTCTGTTTTTTGGTTTCACTTCCACAGATTTTTTTGTGAACAAACTAGGTTTTTTTCTATCTAAATTTTCGCTAGGTACATTTATCATTCAAGGAGCTCAAGAGTCTGGGAAAAGTTTTCGAGAACTTCTTAAAGGAAAAAGGCTTATCTTCGGTACTTTTTTGGGGATTTTAGCTTGGTTTTGTGAATGTTTAGCTTTTTATCTTGTGTTCTTGGGGTTTCGTTGGTACAACCTCTCTCTCTTTTCGGCTACTTTTATTTATGCACTTTCTACCCTCGCGGGAGCACTGAGCATGCTTCCGGGTGGATTGGGAGTTACTGAGGGGAGTATGACTGCTCTTTTAGTCATTTTTCACTTAAGGCCAGATGTTTCAGCTGCTACTACTCTTATAATAAGAGCTTGTACGCTCTGGTTTGCAGTAATAGTGGGTCTTTTTTCTTACTTTCTCCATAGAAAAGTGGTGAAGCGAACAATGGAGGAAGTTTTAGAAGGGAAATTTTCAGGGGAGGGGAGCTCAAATGCTCATTGATTTTCACGTGCATACATTTTTTTCATCTGATAGTGGGGTAGCTCTAAAAGAACTTATTAGAGTGGTTTTAGATAGAGGTCTTTCTGGAATAGCTGTTTGTGACCATAACACTATCAGAGGAGCAGAAAAATTAAGAGAGATTGCTCCTTTTCTCGTAGTTGTAGGAGAGGAAATAAAGACTAGTGAAGGGGAGATAATAGGATATTTTCTGAAAAGGGAAATCCCACCTTACCTTACACCTGAAGAAACTGTGGAGAAGATAAAAGAGCAGGGAGGCTTGGTTTGTTTGCCTCATCCATTTGACCGGTTTAGGAAGTCTCGCCTTCCTTGGAAGACTATAGAAAGGATAAAGAATGAAATTGACCTTGTTGAAGGATACAATTCCAGAAGTGCTTTTAGGGGAGATAACTTAAAGGCGGAAAAGTGGGCTAGAGAGAATGGGAAGTTTATTGTAGCGGGGAGTGATGCACATACATATTATGAAGTGGGAAAAGCCTATACAGAATTATCGAGTTTTTCTACGGCGAAAGGTTTAAAAGAAGCTTTGAAAAAAGCACGTATCTATGGGAAGAGAAGCAATTTATTAGTGCATGCTTATACAATTGTTAGGAAAGGTTTAAGGAGGATAAATGCTGTCAACTACTAAAGCCATCTTGGTTTCAATGAGGCCAAAGCAATGGACAAAAAATCTTATAATTTTTGCTGCTATTATCTTTTCTCAAAATCTTAATCGGCCAGTTTTTCTCGCCAAAGTCATTTTAGCATTTATTCTTTTTTCCTTTCTTTCCGGCGCAGTTTATATCTTTAATGACTTAAAAGATTTGGAAAAAGACAAAATGCATCAGAAGAAGAGAAAAAGACCTCTCCCTTCAGGGCAGTTAAATTCTCAGGTTGCTTTGATAACTTCATCGCTTGTCGCTCTTTTTTCTTTAGGAATTTCATTATTTATAGAGCCACTTTTTGGTTTAGTGGCTCTTTCTTATTTCCTTCTTCAAATCTGTTACACTTTTTACTTAAAAGAACAAGTTATTTTTGATGTAATGACTATAGCTGCCGGATTTGTTTTGAGAGCTATAGCAGGAGCTGTAGTTATTTCAGTTCGCATTTCTCCTTGGCTCCTTCTTTGTGCTGCTCTTCTCGCTCTCTTCCTAGGCCTTGCAAAACGACGTCACGAGCTTGTCTTGCTTGAGAACAATGCCTCAAATCATCGTCCAATTTTAGAGGAGTATTCTATAACACTTCTTGATGAGATGATTTCGATGGTAACTTCAGCTACGATTGTAACTTACGCTCTTTATACGTTTTTTTCCGAAACAGCAGCAAAAAGCCATTATCTTATGGCTACTATTCCTTTTGTGATATATGGTCTTTTTCGCTACCTATATCTCATGCACCAGAAAAATTTAGGAGGAAGCCCGGAAGAAATTTTACTTACAGACGGGCCACTCGTGGTAGATATAATTTTATGGCTGATTACAGTTTGTATAGTGTTGTATTTAGGTTAAAGGATGTTTTTCAATGCAGGCTAAGGTAGTTGTTTTAAAGACGAACGCGGAGAAAGTTCTTTCAGACATCAAGAGAGCAATGGGACTGGCTGGTTTTAAAGAAGCTTTGCCTTCCGATGAAGTAACAATTTTGAAAGATAATATTTCCTGGCACTTTCCTTATCTTTCTGCCAACACTACTCCTTGGCAGCTTGAAGGAGTTATTAAAGCTTTACAGGAGAACGGTTATGAAAGAATTGTGGCAGTTCACAATAACACAGTGGTCACTAATCCTTTTAAGGGTTCACGCCTTAACAAGCTAGATAAAATTTACAAGAAATATAGAATCGAGGAGCTTTATAACTTTCTCCCCCAGGATATAAAGTGGGTAAAGTATGAACCTCAGTCAGAAATGTTAGCCTTACATAGGGTTTTTCCAGATGGGATAAGAATTCCAGAATACTTTATAGGGAAAAACATCATTCACCTACCTACTTTAAAAACTCATATTTACACGACTACTACAGGAGCGATGAAAAATGCTTTCGGGGGATTATTGAGCACTCGCAGACACTATACCCATACCTGGATTCATGAAACCCTAGTTGATCTTTTAGCAATTCAGAAGGAAATCCACTCAGGTATTTTCTGTGTGATGGACGGAACAATTTGCGGAAATGGTCCGGGACCGAGAACTATGATTCCAGTGGAGAAGGATTATATTCTTGCAAGTGCGGACCAAGTGGCTATTGATGCAATAGCAGCCAAGATGATGGGATTTGACCCTCTAAGTATCAAATACATCAGACTTGCTCATGAGAGAGGGTTGGGAGTGGGAGATGTGAAGGGAATAGAAGTGGTGGGGGAAGATATCTCTAAAGTGAATTTTGGTTTCAGAGTGGGGAAAAACCTTATTGCACGCTTTGGGTGTACAGTTTGGTTTGGGCCTTTAAAGGGTTTCCAGCATCTTCTTTTTCGTACTCCTCTTGTCTATGTTTTCGTATTCGGCTCCTTTTTTTATCATGACTTTATATGGTGGCCATTAGTGGGGAAAAGAATTCAAGCAAAGGTAAGAAGGGAAACCAAGTGGGGAAAACTTTTCAATTCTTATGACATTCATGAGAAATAGTGATTCAGTAGGGAATATGGATAGTCTCAAAGGATTCAACTTTGCTTATCTTCTTGTGGTTGTAGTAGTAATCTTGAGTGTTATTATTTTTTTGATTTTTGTTTCTCTTTTCTGGCCTTTCACTGCAGATGATGCATTTATCACGTTTAGGTATTCAGAAAACTTAGCAATGGGTTCTGGTCCAACTTATAATTCAGGCTTACCTCCCATTGAAGGTTATACTTCCTTCCTATGGGTGATTTTTATGGCAATACCACATTTGCTTAATCTTAATGCTGTGTATTTTGCTAAATGCATAGGAATTTTTGCCACGATTGCCTATATGCTGATTTCTTTTAAATTCGCCTCTCGATTAAGTAGCTTTTTGGAAGGTGGAGAACGATACATTCCTGCTGTATTTGTTGTGCTTCTGCTGTCTTCTTTTTATCCAACCTCAGTTCATGCTATTTCAGGGATGGAAACTGCTCTTTTTACATTAATGTTGACACTGTTTTTGTATTTGAGTGCTACTTTCCTTAACGGTTTTCCGAAATTGACTGCTATTTTTCTTGCTCTTGTGGGTTTGCTTCTTGGATTAACAAGACCTGAAGGTAATCTTGTAGTTATATTAGGGTTATTAACAGTATTTTGGTTGAGTCCCAAGGAGATTAGACCTTTTCTTTTGAAGGTAATAATAATACTTTATTTACTCCCTGGCGCTTTGTACTTCGTATGGCGGGCTGCTTATTATGGGCATTTATTTCCCCTTCCTTTTTACGCAAAAGTGCTATCTCCTAGTTCTTTACCTGGTATAAATAATGTAATTTCGTTTCTTCGATATATGAGTATTCATGTGGGAATATTAGTGCTAATAGGAATCTTACGAGCTGATTCAAAGCTCTTACCAGCCTTTTTATCAACAAGCTCACTACTTGTATTTTATGTTCTTCCTAATCATATTATGGGATATGAATGGCGTTTTTTGTTTCCGCTTGCTCCTTTCATTTTTGTCATAGCAGCATTAGGGTTAGCTGTTTTATGGGAGTGGATACAATCTGCAAAATTTTCAGTGTGTTCAGGACGTGCCTTTCCCATAATAGTTTTTCTTGGAATATGCTTTGTAGTTTCCCTTGACCTTTTAACTGATGTGAAGGGAAAAGTCATGCCCAAAATTGGGTATGCAAAAGGACTGCGTGAAACTCATATCGCTTTGGGAAAAAAGTTGCATTCTTTCAGTTCAGATGGGGTACTGGCTATTGCTGATGCGGGAGCGGTTCCCTACTATTCTAAATGGAAAACAATAGACACCTTTGGACTGAATAATAATCACATTGCTCTCTCAGGTAAGCATGACCCTGAATATGTATTTTCTCAAAATCCAGATGTTTTGATTCTTATTTCTAAGAAAAAAGATGTTTTTAAACCTAGGCCTACCGTATACTGGGAAAGAGATTTGTACAAAAGAAGTTTGCAAGAGGGAATGGTCAAAGTTAAAACTTTGAAATTTTCTGAAGGTTATTATCTCTGGGTGATGGCTGTTCCTGAGAGCCCGATTGCAAGGTACCTGGGAAATTGGAAGTAAGAAGAGGCAAATTAAGCGGTTCTGTTTTTAAGTGTCTCTATGGGCTATATCCTTCTGTGATGAAAGGTTTACACTTTATCTTTTTTTCTCTACTATATACAGGTGCTTTTGAGGAGGGAAGTTGAAAGACAAAGCTTTTGGGAAAAAGAAAATTATTGATAGAAAGAATGAGGTTTTCACCTTATCATTGCGAGGCTTTTTTCAGTCATTGCGAGGGAGCGGAGCGACCGAAGCAATCTCAGATTTGAGAAGTGATTTAAATGGTGAAGAAGCTAAAGATAGGAGGTAAAAAATGAAAGCAGTTATACCAGCAGCAGGCATGGGAACTCGATTTCTCCCTGCAACCAAAGCTCAACCCAAAGAAATGCTTCCGGTGGTTGATAAGCCAACTATTCAGTATGTAGTAGAAGAAGCAGTTGCTTCAGGAATAGAAGATATACTTATTATCACAGGTAGAGGAAAGAGAGCTATTGAAGACCATTTTGACCGCTCAATTGAACTTGAAACTCATCTTGAGAAGTCAAATAAGCATTCTCACCTGAAAGAGCTAGTGGAGCTAGCTGAACTTGCGCAGATCCATTATATCCGTCAGAGGGAGCCGAAAGGTTTAGGTCACGCTGTTCTCTGTGCTAGAAATCATGTAGGAAATGAGCCTTTTGCTGTTCTGCTTGGGGATGTTATTACACTTAGTGACCCTCCCTGTATTAAAATCTTGTGGAATATTCAGAGGGAATGCAAGGCAAGTGTAATTGCAGTTGAGGAAGTTCCCCCTGATAAAGTTTCCCTTTACGGTGTGGTGGATTACGAACCTGTTTCTGATAGTTTATATAAAGTTAAGGACATAATAGAGAAGCCTTCTCTTGAAGAAGCACCCTCTCGAATTGCTACACTGGGAAGATATGTTTTAACTCCAACTATTTTCAACATATTGGAAAAAACCCCTCCGGGCTTAAACAACGAAATCCAGCTGACGGATGCACTGCGCTTGCTTCTCGAAAAAGAACCGCTTTATGCGTATTGTTTTTCAGGTATGCGTTTTGACATTGGGAATAAGCTCAGTTGGTTGATAGCCAA
>Ga0180901_1083_pt1 | contig 19249 bp, 15 predicted proteins | sample Deesub1362A_J573_FD_124299 | JGI IMG/M metagenome (GOLD analysis project Ga0180901, IMG submission 124299) | Unclassified bacterium JdFR-66
ACGAGAGAAGTGTTGAAAGTTTCCTCCTCACAATCTCTACCTCCTTTCTAAAATAAATTCTCGTTCACCTCCTTTCCCCGAAATTATTTAATGCCAATAAAAAACCAACAACAGGGTTGTAATTCCCCAAGCAATGGTGAGGCCTATGGTAATCCGGTCTAGATATTTCTCAATTAGCGTGCTGCCTAAAAAAGTGGAGCCGCCCATAATAGTAGAAGAAAACCCCATACCAGCTCCTCTGTGAAGAAGCACAGCCACAATAATAGCGATGCATAAAACAATATGTAAAGCCATCAAAAATGAAATCAATCTATCAGCCTCCCTTCAAAAACCTGAGATAATTTAACACTTTTCCATAGAAGCTGCAACCTTTTCTGAATAAAATAAACTTTCTCCTTTCATCTGTAAAGGTTTTTCTAATCCTAGTATATCTAGGATTGTGGGTGCTACATCAGCTAAGATGCCGTCACTTCTCAGATCTTGATTAAGCTTGCCCACGTAAATGAAGGGAACGGGATTAGTAGTATGAGCCGTGTGCGGTTTCCCGCTAGAATCCACCATTTCTTCTGCGTTTCCATGGTCGCCAGTTATAAGACATTCTCCACCCACTTCTTCAACTTTTCTCACCACTCTCCCCAGACAATCGTCTACAGCTTCTATGGCCCTAATGGCTGCGTTTAAAACACCTGTATGCCCAACCATATCTGGGTTTGCATAATTCATAACGATCACGTCAAAAATATTCTTTTCGATCTCTTCAATTACCCTTTTACTCACCTCATAAGCACTCATCTCTGGTTTCATATCATACGTAGGCACTTTTGGCGAGGGAATTAAAATCCTTTCTTCTAAAGGCCTAGGTTTTTCTACTCCTCCATTGAAAAAATAAGTAACATGAGCGTATTTTTCAGTTTCAGCTATCCTCAACTGCTTAAGGCCATTCTCCGCTAGCACATCAGCTAAAATATTTTCCAGTTTTTCAGGTGGAAAGGCTACAGGAACTGGAAATCTCACATCGTATTGAGTCATAGTAACAAAGTGAACGCGAGGAGGTTCCTCCCCCCGATCAAATTCCTTAAAATCTGAAAAAATAAACGCTTTACTGAGCTGTCTTGCTCTATCAGGTCTAAAATTAAAAAAAATAACGACATCATCATTCTTCACTAACTTTCTCCCTTTTAAATCTTTAATTACAGTAGGGCGTATAAATTCATCAGTTTCCCCTCTCTCATACCCTTTTTCCACCGCCTCCAGAGGAGTCTCTGCAACTTCCCCTTCTCCATAAACGATAGCTTTATAAGCAAGCTTTGTCCGCTCCCAACGTCTATCTCTATCCATTGCATAGTAACGCCCAGAAACCGTAGCTATTTTCCCCACACCTATTTCTTTTATCCTCCCCTGCAATCTTTTTAAGTAGGTTAAAGCACTCTTGGGAGGGGTGTCTCTTCCATCAAGGAAAGCGTGGATAAATACTTCGGTTACTCCTTCCCTCCTTGCCATTTCTACCAACGCGGAAATGTGCTCCTCATGACTATGAACCCCCCCGTCTGACACCAGACCTAAAAGGTGAAGGCGGGAACTCTTTCCTAACCTAAAAGCTTCTTTTAAAGTAGGGTTTTGAAAGAATTCACCTGTCTTGATTGCCATATTAATCCTTGTAAACTCCTGGTAGACAATCCTCCCTGCCCCCAGATTTAAATGACCCACTTCGGAATTGCCCATTTGACCTTCCGGGAGACCTACCGCCTCTCCAGATGCCCCCAATTTTGTATGAGGGAAATGAGTCAAAAAACGATCAAAATTTGGTGTTTTTGCTTGAAGTATTGCATTACCCTCTTTCTCCCCCCTCAGCCCCCATCCATCTAAGATTATAAGAAGAAGAGGCTTTGGCGGCTTACCACAGCTTTTTTTCAAACTTTCCTCCCTGTTAGCTTCTAGACGCGCCTATCTCCACTATTTTAACAAACTTCACGGGGTCAAGACTCGCTCCTCCCACCAGCACACCATCAATATCTGGTTCTGCCATAAACTCCGCTACATTTTCAGGCTTGACACTTCCCCCATAAAGAATCCTAATTTTCTTAGCCACTTCAGGGTTAAATCTTGAACCAATAAGAGCTCTGAGCCTGCGACTAGCATCGTTTGCCTGTTCAGGAAAGGCAGATTTACCTGTTCCAATCGCCCACACAGGCTCATAAGCGAATACCATCTTCAGAACATCCTCAGCACTTAAGTTTTCCACTGCTGAAAGGAGTTGCTCCTGAATCACTTGCGAAGTTTTTCCACTCTCTCTTTCCTCAAGTATTTCGCCGACACAAAGAATAGGGTAAAGACCATGCTTCAAGGCAGCCTTTACTTTCCTTTCAATCATTTCGTTAGTTTCTCCAAAGATATGCCTTCTTTCTGAATGCCCTATAATTACATACTTAACTCCTAATTCCTTAAGCATAAGCGGAGAAACTTCCCCCGTAAACGCACCTTCTTCTTCCCAATGCACATTTTGGGCTCCCAACTGAAAAGGCGGTTTTTCATACTCGATAAATGTGGAAAGGCTTTTCAAAGCTGTAAAAGGCGGACAAACTACTATATCTGCTTCTTTATCAAAATCTTCCAGCATATAGCTCAAATCTTGAGCAAATCTCACTGCTTCACCAGTAGTCTTATACATCTTCCAGTTGCCAGCTAAAAACGGCGTTCTCATCTATTCCTCCTTTCCTCAAGAGCAGCAACTCCTGGAAGCTCCCTTCCCTCTAAAAATTTCAAGCAAGCACCACCTCCAGTGGAAATGAAGTCTATTTTATCTTCAAAGCCAAACTTTCTTAAAGCAGCATCTGAATCTCCCCCACCAACAATGGTGGTGGCATCGCTTTCAGACAGCGCTTCACAAATAGCTCGTGTGCCTTGAGCAAATGAATTGATTTCGAAAACTCCCATTGGACCATTCCAGAAAATAGTTTTCGCTTCCTCCATAGTCTTTCTATATTTAGAGATAGTTAAAGGACCAATATCCAACCCCATCCACCCCTCCGGAACTTCGCTAACAGAAACGACTTTATGCTCAGTATCTTCCTTAATCTCCCTGCCAATAACCACATCGTCTGGCAGAAGAATTGAAACGCCGTTTCTCTCTGTTTCTTCCATAATCTGCTCAGCTTCGTGGAGAAAATCCGCTTGTAAAATGGAATTGCCAATGGGAAAACCCTTAGCTTTGAGAAAGGTAAAGCACATTCCTCCCCCTAGTAGAATGCAATCAGCAATTTGGGAAAATCTTTTAATTACCCCTATCTTATCAGAAACTTTATTCCCGCCTAGAACAACACAGAAAGGGGTCTTCTGGTCTTCTAAGAGGCGAGAAAGCTGCGTAAGTTCTTTTTCCAAAAGCAAGCCAGCTACAGAGGGTAAATATTTGGTAACTCCCACAGTTGAAGCGTGAGCCCGATGAGCAGTACCAAAGGCATCATTCACAAAAACATCTGCTAGGCTAGCAAGCTCGCGAGCAAAATTAGGGTCATTTTCTTTTTCACCAGGGTTGAACCTCACATTTTCTAGAAGGAGAACTTCACCTTCTTTTAAACTCTCCGCAGCTCTTCTCGCTTTTTCCCCTACAGTTTCATCAACTTTTTTTACTTCTCTTCCCAAAAGACGAGATAGAGCTCTAGCTATAGGGTCCAATCTCACTGCAGGGTCAACCTTCCCCCCAGGCCTTCCTAAATGCGAAATGAGTATAACCTTTGCTCCTCTCCCCAAGAGATAATTTAAAGTGGGAAGAGAAGCGCGAATCCTGGTATCGTCTCTTACTTCACCGTCCTCGGTTAAGGGAACATTATAGTCCACTCTTACCAGGACTCTCTTGCCGCAAATATCTATGTCTCGAACTGTTTTTTTGGTGAACAATTAAAGTCCTTTCTCCGCTATGAATTTTATTAAATCCACAACCCGATTTGAGTAGCCCCACTCATTGTCATACCAAGAGACCACTTTCACTAGGTTCCCGTTAGTCATGGTGGAAAGAGCATCAAAGATGGAAGAGTAAGAATTACCTACGACGTCAATAGAGACTATAGGATCCTCCGTGTACTGAAGAATGCCTTTCATTCTCCCTTTGTCAGCAGATTCTTTAAATGCATTATTCACTTCTTCCACTGTTACTTCCCTCTTCAAAGTGCAGACCAAATCGACAACAGAGCCGTCAAATACAGGCACTCTCATAGCCACTCCATCCATTCTCCCTTTAAGTTCCGGTATAACTTCACCAATAGCTTTAGCCGCTCCTGTGGTGGTGGGAATTATAGACATAGCAGTGGCTCTTGCTCTTCTCAAATCTTTATGCGGAAGGTCAAGCAGCTTCTGATCATTCGTATACGCATGAATGGTGGTCATAAAACCTTTTTCTACCCCAAAACTATCCATCAATACTTTCACTAAGGGAGCTAAGCAGTTTGTGGTGCAGGAAGCATTGGAAATAATGGTGTGAGCAGAAGGGTTATACATATCCTCGTTTACTCCTAAAACAACTGTCAAGTCGGGTTCTTTCGCAGGGGCAGTAATAATTACTTTCTTTGCTCCTGCTTCCAAATGTTTAGAAGCATCCTCCCTTTTTCTGAATATTCCTGTCGACTCCACCGCAATCTCCACTCCTAAATCTTCCCAAGGAAGTTCAGCCGGGTTTTTAATGCTTAAAACTTTAATCTCCCTTCCTCCAACCTTAAGATAATCATCCTCCCAACTAACCTCCTCACTTAAGATGCCGTGAACTGAGTCGTACTTTAAAAGATGAGCTAAAGTTCTAGCGTCGGTAAGGTCATTGACCGCCAGCACCTCCACCTCAGGGTTCTTTAACGCTGCTCTGAAGACTAGACGCCCAATGCGCCCAAACCCATTGATGCCTACTTTTACAGGCATTTCACTCCCTCCTTTCTCTTGCTCTTTATTTTTTGAGCTAGATTTGCAATCCTCCTCAATCGATGATATACCGCTGACTTTGAAAGAGGAGGTTCGAACACTTTGCCCAAATCAACCAAGCTCAAATGAGGATATAACTTTCTTGCCTCCGCAATTTCCCTCAAAGCAAAAGGAAGACTTTCTAAGCCAACCTCTTTTTCTAAAAAATTAATATCACCTATCTGTTTCTGAGAAGCTGAAATTGTTCTGGAAAGATTAGCTGTTAAGCAGTTGACTTCGCGATTAACTCCACCCCTTAAACTGCGCAAAATCTTCATGTTTTCCATTTTAAAAAGAGCTTTTCTCACTCCTATCTTTATTAAAATCTCCTCAATGGTTTCAAAATCTTTCCAGTAAAGGAAGGGCTTCTTAGAGCCCCTATAGAACTTGGGTTTAATTCCCCAATCTGCACAAATTTTATCTATTGCTCCAAGAAATTCCTCACTCTCACTTCTTATCTCCAAATGGTAACCATTGCTCCCTAGAGAGATGCTCCCGCTGCTGATAAAACTGGCACGAAGAAAGGAGCGCTTGCAACATTCTCGCTTATAAATTCGAGGTGAGAGCTCCCAAAAACTTTTTTTCAGCTCCAACCCAAGCTCGTTAAAAAGCTGCCATAGTTTGAGTTGAGAAGGAATCACGATTTCAAAATGTTTCTTTCTTCTGTTTTCCCAAATCAACACTTCATGTTGAACTGAGAAAGGCTTTAAAAACAGAAGAGTTCTTCTCAGCGGAGGGAGAGAGGTAAATTTCAGAGAAAGGGAAAAATTATCGCTTTTAGGAGAAATGAAACCGGTAGAAAGAAAAAAAGCTGCAAGCTCAGCTTTACAGCAGCAATATTTTTTCAACCCTATTGTTAAAAGCTCTTCCTTTAACTCCGAGCTAAATGACATTCCCTCAGTAGTTCCCCCAGAACATTTTGGAGCTTCTCGGGTGAGTGTCTAGCATTTCCGTCAGAAAGGTCAGCAAATCTAACTTCCTTCCCAAACTTTTCTACTCCTTCATCTACAAAAACTTTATTTTCCCCTGTGTAAGAGCGATCAAAAAGAAGAATATCAAACTTGGGAAGAGAAACATGATTGTAAATTGCCTGGAGACATTGTGAAGCAGTATAACCGTAGGTTTCCGGAAGAAGATTAGCAATGTTACCGAGATAAATTTTCAAAGCGGAGCTTTTAGAAATTGCTCTTTCTAATCCACATGGTAACAAAGTAGGTATTATGCTTGTATAAAGACTCCCAGGTGCTATCAAAATCAAATCTGCCTCTCTCACTTCCTGCATCACTAGAGAATACACTTTTGCTTGAGAAGGTTCAAGTGAAACTTTGGCAATTCCCTCTGTCTTAGCTATTCGTGCTTGACCTCTAATTTCTTTTCCATCCTGGGTATAGGCTAAAAGCTTCACGTCAGAGAGAGTGGAAGGCAACACTTTCCCCCTCACCTGCAATAATAAGTGAGCTTTTGAAAGGCCTTCGCTCACACCGTTTTCAAAAAGAGCCGTGAGAATGAGATTGCCTATTGTATGCCCTGATAAACCTTCACCCTTTTTAAATCTATACTGAAAAATTTGAGAAAGCAGAGTTTCCTCAGAAAGAGCTACCAATGAATTTCGTATGTCACCCGGAGGTAAAATTCTAAACTCTTCCCTTATCCTTCCTGAACTTCCCCCGTCATCCACCACATTCACCACTGCTACAGGCTGCAAATCCAACAATCTTAATGCTTTAAGCAATCGAGGCAGACCAGTTCCTCCACCAAAAGCAACAACCTTCACTCCTCCTCCTTTTCCACATCGCGATGGTGAACTGCTACAAAATATCCTTTCTTCCTCAAAAAGCTCGCAATTTCCTCCGCCAAGGCTACAGAACGGTGTGTCCCTCCCGTACAACCCAAGGCGATTAAAAGATGTGACTTTCCCTCTTTCACATAGTTAGGCAAGAGAAAAGACAGCAAATTTTCGAAATCTTTCAAAAATTTTTGCGCTTCTGAAGAATCTAATACAAACTTCTTTACTTTTACCTCTTTTCCGGTATGGCTTCTCAGGCTCGGTTCATAGTGAGGATTAGGAAGAAACCTTACATCCATAACTATATCGGCGTCTATAGGAACCCCGTATTTGTAACCAAAAGACATGACTGTGATTCTTAAAGCTCTCTCCTTTTCAGGTCCTAAGAAAGCAGTTCTTATCTTATCCCTCAACTCGTAAATGGCTAGATTTGAAGTGTCAATAATCATATCTGCCATGCCCTTGAGTTTCTCGAGCATCTTCCTTTCCTTGGTTATTCCTTCGATTATTTCCCCTTCTTCAGCTAGGGGGTGCCTTCTTCGAGTTTCCTTAAATCTTTTGACCAGTGCTTTGTCGCTGGCATCAAGAAATAAAATTTGATGTTTTATTCCTCTCTCCTTAAGTTCGTTTAAAACTTGAAACAGCTGAGGAAAATATTCTTTCCCTCTTACATCAGAAACCACAGCCACTTTTTTTACGTTACTTCCAGGTAAAGAGAACAACTCTACTAAGTTGAGAAAGAAGGAAGGGGGAAGATTATCTACACAAAAATATCCCATATCCTCAAAGCACCTTACAGCCTCAGTTCGCCCTGCTCCTGAAAGACCCGTTATTATTACAACTTCTAAATCCTTTTTTTCTCCCTTCAATCCCTCTCCTCATTAAATAGTATATTTAAAAACCAACTCACAAAGGAAATTAAAAGTGAGGCTGCCACTGCTTGCCAAAAACCCAAAACTTTAAATCCGGAAACAAAAAAAGAAACTAAAAAAAGTAAAAGTCCATTCAGAACAAAGGTGAACAGTCCCAAAGTAAATAAAGTAATAGGAAGGGTAAGAATAAACAAGATTGGCTTTATAAACATATTCGCAAAAGAGAGGAGGAGAGCAGCTATAAGTGCTGACCAAAAAGTGTCAACTTGAACAAGAAAGGGGAAAAAATAAGATACTAAAAAAATGGAAATGGCTAAAATTACCAGCTTATAAAGGAATTTCATCCCAATCGATTTTACTAAAAAAGGCTTTCTTCAACAACCAAATTTCTATCTCCGGAAAAAGTCGTAAACTTTTTCTGCAATATTTTGAGGTAAAACTTCTCTTAAATGAGAAAGGCTCGCTTTTGCCACTTCTTCCGCATTCCCAAATCTTTTCAAAAGTTTCTGAGCTCGCTTTCTTCCCACCCCTTCGATATCCTCGAGAAGAGAACGAGAAAATTTAACATCCCTTAGATTTCTATGATAAGTAATGGCAAAGCGGTGGCTTTCATCTCGAACATTCTGCAGAAGTTTAAATGCTAAAGAGGCACGAGGGAAAACAATAGGTTCCCCTTTTTCTGGAAGATAAATCTTCTCTTCTCTTTTAGCTAAAGCAATAACTGGAATTTCATTTAAGAGCTTCTCCTCTTTCAAAGCCTCAAGTGCTGCCGTAAGCTGAGGTTTGCCTCCATCAACCACGATTAAATCAGGTTTTTTCTTGAATTTCTCATCACTTTCTTGAAGCCTTCTTAATCTTCTCATCACAACTTCTTTCATCATTTCAAAATCGTTGCTCCTCTCCACTCCCTTAATCTTAAACCGTCTGTAATCCTTACGTTTTGGCTTTCCATCCTCAAAAACAACCATTGCTCCTACTGCATTTTTTCCCCGCAGATTTGAAACATCAAAGCATTCAATCCTGTAAGGAGGTTGAGGAAGTCCCAATCTTCTCTGCAGCTCCTCAAGAACTTCAGTTATAACCTGAGGAGCAGTTTTCCCTTTAAGTTGTAAAAGTTGATAAGAATAGAGGGCGTTTGCGTTCGCCATTTTCAAAAGTTCAGCCTTTTCTCCTCTTTTAGGCACATAAATCCTCACGCTTTTACCCCTCACTTTCGCCAGCAATGATTCCACTTCCTTCCTCTCTTCAAACTCCTCCGGAACATAAATTTGAGAGGGGGCAAGCTCTTGAGAAGAGTAATACTGAACTAGAAATTGGGAAAGTACATCTTCATCTGCTTCTTCTATGAGAAAACCTCTGCTCCCAATGAGCTTTCCTTCACGCACGAAAAATACTCGAAAATAAACATCGCTTTCATCCCGATATATACCTACCACGTCAAAGTTGCTTTTTCTAAGAGAAACCACCTTTTGCTTTTCCAGAATGCTGCTGGCAGCCTTTATTTTATCCCTTAAAAGGGCTGCCTTTTCGAAATGGAGATTTTGAGAAGCTTTTTTCATTTCCCTTTCCAAACGCTCAATAATTTTTTCTCCTCTTCCCCCCATGAAATCGAGAAGTTCATTAACAACTTTTCTGTATTTTTCCCTGCTTATTTCACCCCGACAAGGAGCAAGACACTTTCCAATAGAAAAGTAGAGGCAAGGTGAGCCACTTCTCCTCCCAGGGCTTCTCCCCCGACAAGTCCTTAAAGGAAATATCCGCCGTAAAGTATCCAATGTTTTTCTCAAAGCTTTTGCCCGAGTGTACGGTCCAAAAAACTTAGCTCCTTCTATCTGCAAGTTCCTGGTCACCATCACGCGAGGAAAATCGTCTCCTAAGGTGACAGCAAGATACGGATATGATTTATCGTCTCTGAGCATCACATTAAAAGGAGGTTTAAATCTCTTGATTAAATTGCATTCTAGGAGAAGGGCTTCCGCCTCACTATCGGTAACATTAAAATCAACATCTCTTACCCGAGAAAGCAAAAGCCGATGTTTTGGGTCAAGCGAACCTCCTCGATGAAAATAAGAAGCCACCCGCTTTCTTAAAGAGCGTGCTTTACCCACGTAAAGAACACTCCCATTCTCGTCTTTGAAAACATAAACTCCCGGTGCTTCTGGTAAATTCCTTACCTTTTCCAACACATCCATACCTCAAATTATAAATTCCAATTTCCAAGCACACCAAACTCTAAATAGCTAAGTTCCAATTTCCAAGCACCAAACACGAAAGGAGTGAAGACTGAAGAAAAAAGGCTGAAGCTTAAAATTTTCTTCAGTCGTCAGTCTTTCAGTCTTCAATCCCCTACTCTTCAGCCCTTTTGTGATTTGAAATTTGAGTTTTGGATTTTAAATTTTGTGTTATTCTTTTCACTATGGAAGTTTTTGAAGCTATTTTTAAAAGAAGAAGTGTAAGAGCTTATAAAGACGAACCCATAAAAAAAGAGGAAATTGAAAAACTAATCGAATCTGCTTCTTGGGCAGCCACGGGGGCAAACCTCCAACCCTGGAAGTTCATTATCATAACCGACCCTGAAATTAAAGAGAAGGTGGGAGAAAAAGCCCGTTTTTACTTCATCAAGTCCCACCACGCCAGCGAGGCTCCCTGCCTCATCGCTGTCCTAGCCGACCTAAAGAAAAGTAAATGGGCAGTTATTGACGCTTCCATGGCATCCCAAAATCTTATGCTGGCAGCTACAGCTTTAGGTTTGGGAACCTGTTTCATCGGTGCTTTCGATGAAGAAGAAGTTAAAAAAACACTGGAGATACCCGAACATTATAAGGTAGTGGGTTTAATCACCATAGGAAAACCTGCAGAAAATCCCTCTCGACCTCCTCGCTTGCCAGTAAAGGAGATAACCTACTTTGATAAGTTCGGCAAAGAAAGCTATGTTCAAAGAGCTTTTCAATATAGGAAAAGTGGACCTTTTACAGTGATTAAAAAAGTAATAAAGTTAATTTTGCGACTCTAGCCAGAGATTGCCTCCGCTTCTCTTTCCTCTATTCGAAGGATTTTCCTTAAAAACTTGCCTGTGTAGGAAGAGGAATTCTTCGCTAAGTCCTCAGGTGTTCCCGTAGCGACTACATAGCCTCCTTTTTCCCCTCCCTCAGGACCCAAATCTATAATCCAGTCAGCTGACTTTATCACGTCGAGGTTGTGCTCAATCACAATCACAGTATTTCCCTGATCCACCAGGCGATTTAAAACATTGAGAAGTTTTCTAATATCATCAAAGTGAAGACCCGTAGTGGGTTCATCAAGAACATAAACTGTTCGCCCAGTTGCTTTTTTGCAAAGTTCTGCTGCTAATTTCACCCTCTGCGCTTCACCACCTGAAAGGGTAGGGGCAGGTTGTCCCAGCTTGATGTAACCCAAACCCACATCATAAAGAGTGCGCAATTTTCTCTCAATAGAAGGAATATTTCCAAAAAAAGTAAGCGCTTCTTCAACGCTCATATCCAAAACATCAGAAATATTTTTGCCTTTAAACTTCACTTCTAAGGTTTCTTTATTGTACCTTTTTCCCTTGCAAACTTCACAACGGACAAAAACATCTGGCAGAAAATGCATTTCAATGCGAATTGTTCCGTCTCCCTTACAAGCATCACACCTCCCACCGCTCACATTGAAGGAAAATCTGCCCGGTTTATATCCTCGCATTCTTGCCTCAGGAACTTGAGCAAAAACTTTTCTTATTTCATCAAAAACCTTAATGTAGGTAGCAGGATTTGAACGAGGCGTTCTACCAATCGGTGACTGGTCTACTTCCACTATTTTATCTACAAATTCAAGGCCTTCTATCTTATCATGAGCTCCGGGCAGTTCACGAGAGCCTCTTAAATGAAATCTCAAAGCACGAGTTAATACATCTATAATCAATGTACTCTTTCCTGAACCGGAAACTCCAGTAACACAAATAAAAAGCCCTAGAGGAAAGGAAACATCAATTCGCTTTAAGTTATGTTCCCGTGCACCTCTAACCCTTAACCATTTACCAGTAGGAACTCTCCTCTTCAAGGGAATTTCAATCCTCTTTTTCCCAGAGAGATATTCACCGGTAATAGAAAGCGGGGATTTCATCACTTCCTCCAAAGTCCCACTCACCACAACTCTTCCTCCTTCCTCTCCGGCACCAGGACCAATATCTACGATATGATCAGCGTTTCTAATTGTCTCCTCGTCATGCTCCACCACGATTAAAGTATTACCTAAATCTCTTAAAGACTTTAAGGTCTTAATAAGACGAAGGTTATCGCGTGGATGCAGACCTATTGTGGGCTCATCTAAAACGTAAAGTACACCTGCAAGTCCAGAGCCTATTTGGGTGGCCAAACGAATTCTCTGTGCTTCTCCTCCCGCTAAGGTCCCAGCAGATCTATCCAGAGTGAGATAGTCCAACCCCACATCAATAAGAAACTTCAATCTATTCTTTATCTCCTTTAAAACCCTCTCGGCAATTAGTTTTTCTCTTTCAGAGAGCTTAAGATTTTCAAAGAAGCGTAAAGCTTCGCGAGCAGACATGGCTGCCACCTGAGCAATGTTAAGACCCCCTACAGTTATAGCTAAGCTCTCTTTCTTAAGCCTTGCCCCCCCGCAAGCTCTGCACGTTCTTGGCCGCATAAACTCTTCTATCTTTTCCCGAGAGTAATCACTTTCTGCTTCTTGATATCTTCTCTCTAAATTAGGTATCACTCCATTCCAGTACGCATAATAAGCTTTCCTTCTTCCGGTTAGGCTTCGGTAGCTTACGTAGACAGGTTCTGGCGCTCCGTAAAGGATTATTTCCTTCTCCTCCTTAGAAAGCTCTCTCCAAGGTTTGTCCATATCAATACCATATTCCTCACAAACGGCTTGAATCATCTTAGGATAAAAGTCAATTCTAGTGCGAGAGAAAGGAACAATCGCTCCCTCATTAATAGAAAGAAAAGGGTCAGGAATAACTAGGTCTGGATCGACTTCCATTTTTATCCCCAACCCGCTGCAAACAGAGCAGGCACCATAAGGGCTGTTAAAGGAAAAAATGCGGGGAGAAATCTCAGGAAAGGAAAAGCCACATTCAAGACAGGCAAAATGAGTGCTGTAAAGCTCTCTTCTCCTTCCGTTTTCAAGAATCTCTATTGCTACTAACCCTTCTGCAAGCTCAAGTGCTGTTTCCACTGAATCAGCTATCCTTTTTTCAATGCCCTCTTTCATCACCAACCTATCTACAACTACATCTATGTTATGGCGAACATCCTTCTCTAGTTTTATCTCTTCCTCCAGTCCATAAATCTCCCCATCAACCTGCACCCTTACATATCCCTCCTGGCGGAGTCTCTCAAAAAGCTCTCTATATTCACCCTTTCTTCCTCTAACTAAAGGAGCGAGAATCTGAAATTTAATTCCTTGAGGGAGTGCTTGAATCTTTTCAATGATCTGCTGAGAAGACTGCTGCGAAATTTCCTGACCACAGTTAGGGCAGTGAGCTTTTCCTACCCGCGCAAAAAGAACCCTCAGGTAATCGTAAATCTCTGTTATTGTTCCTACTGTAGAACGGGGGTTTTTCGAAGCTGACTTTTGATCAATGCAAATGGCAGGAGAAAGGCCATCTATGTGGTCCACATCTGGCTTTTCCAGCTGCCCCAAAAACTGCCTGGCGTAAGCAGATAAACTTTCCACATATCTTCTCTGCCCCTCTGCATAAATTGTATCAATAGCTAGAGAAGATTTCCCCGAGCCGGAAACTCCTGTAAACACAATGAGTTTTCCTCGGGGAAGCTCAAGGTCTATATTTTTTAAATTGTGCTCCCTAGCACCGCGAACAACTATCTTTTCCATGGAACAAATTAAATTATATCCCTCTCCTTCGCAAACATAAATAAAAAAGTGCTGAAGTAAATTCCAAGTATTAACATAGAACTTGAGAGATTAATCCTAAATTCTAAGCATTAAACAAAAAATATCTTACATTTTGAATTTGGGATTTGGAATTTAGGATTTGGGTTCTTTGCCCGCTTTCTCCAGCAAAACTTTCTTTATCATTTCCACCGTAGGAGCTGCTCGGAACTCCGAGCCCACATTAAAAATACTTCACCCTGCTCCACATGAACTATTACATAAAGAACCCTCCTTAAACACATCCTCACCATTTATAAGAATGGTGGGAGAAGGATAATAGCGGAAGGTCCTTTGAGCGTAATCTAAGACATTAATCTTCTCTATCTCTGCTTTCACATCCACTTCCTCTAAAGCCTGGTTTAAATTCTTCCAGGTCTCATCTTTTGAAGCACATAAGTCATCATAAAGAAAAGTTATCTTGACTTTTTGAGCCATACAATAATTTTATCTTAAAATTTTCTTTTCAACAATCTCAACTGGAGTTTCTTCAACATGTGTTTCTTAAAATCAGTTGAAAAATGGATACAGGTTTTTTATTATTTTTCAAAGTAAAGTTTGAATGGAGAGTATGACAGCTGAATTTTATTAATAAGCTAAAGCAAACTCGAAAAGAAAAACTTTTGAAGATTAATGCAATGCAGGACAGTGTTTCTTAGTTACACCAATCCCCGAGCTGAAAAAATCTTTAATTCCTCCCCTAATATTTTAACTTTTTGATTAGTATGTAATGAGGGACGAGGGTAAAACAAAAAGGCAGCTCATAAAGGAAATTTCCGAATTACGTCAACAAGTTACAGATTTAAAAGCTTTCTTCGCAAGCATACAAGATGGCATCAGTATATTGGAGAACAACCTGAACATCATCTATGTCAATCCAACGATGGAGCAGTGGTATCCACACTCTACACCTCTCATCGGCAAGAAATGTTACGAAGCCTACCACGGCCGAAGCAAACCTTGCGATGTGTGCCCAAGTCGCCGGACCATTGAAACAGGTAAAGCAGCCTTTGAAACCGTTCCCAAAAGAGAGACTCCTAAAAAAATTACTGGATGGCTCGATCTCTATACTTTTCCTTTCATTGACACAGCAACAGGAAAAATGAAAGGAGTGATTGAATACGTCCGCGATATTACTGAACGCAAACAAGCAGAAGAAAGACTGGAGAGAGTCAATCGAGCACTAAGAACTCTTGGCGAATGCAACGAGGTGTTGGTACGTGCTACTGATGAATCAAAACTACTTCAAGAAATATGCCGGATCATCGTAGAAATTGGCGGCTATCGCTTAGCATGGGTTGGCTATGCTGAACATGATAAAAAGAAAACTGTACGCCCAGTAGCACAGTCAGGCTACGATAAAGGATACCTTAACAGGATCAATATCACCTGGGCAGAGAATGAACGAGGTCAAGGCCCTACTGGCACAGCTATTCGAACAGGGAAACCAAGTATTTGTAAAAATATCTTGACCGATCCTAAGTATACTCCCTGGCGCGATGAAGCGGTCAAACGCGGCTATGCATCTTCAATCGCTCTTCCCTTAATTGCAGATGATCAAATTTTAGGTGCACTAAATATATATGCAGAAGAGCCAGACGCTTTTGATCCTGAAGAAGTAAAGTTACTTACAGAGCTAGCTGATGATTTAGCATACGGAATTATGGCACTGCGCACTCGCATTAAGCGCGAACAAGCAGAAAAAGCACTACGCAACACTCTTAAAGAACTTGAACGAGAACGAGAAAGAATAGAAGAGCTAGCCAAAAGGATAATTGAAGCACAAGAGAAAGAGCGCCTATACTTAACTTCAGAAATACATGATGATTTACTTCAGGATCTTATAGCTGCTAAGTATCTACTTCAAACACTTGATGTTTCTTCAAACAAAAAAATGCAAAAAAGAAAGGAAAAGATATCCAAAATCATTGACTCCTCTATCCAAAAAGGACGTGATCTCCTCAAAGATATAGAACCAATCCGTGAACCCGAAATCGGTCTCATACAAGCTATTGAAAAATCTATCGATTTAAGACTTGCAGGAAGTGATATCAAAGTTAAATATCTTCACCCCCCAAAACTTCCCTCGCTTGAACCCACTTTTAAAACCAATATTCTGCGAATTATTCAAGAAGCACTGATGAATGTGCGCAAACATTCTTGCGCAACTGAGGTTTCCATTAACGTCTCGGCTTCTAAAAATAGACTAGAAATAGAAGTTAAGGATAACGGTATAGGTTTTGACCAAGAAAAAGTTTTCAAAGAAACATCTGGTCAATTTGGATTCCTTACCATGCAGGAAAGAGCCGAATTAGCGAGAGGTAAGGTTACTATTACAAGTGAACTCGGGAAAGGAACAACTGTAAGAGGATCTTTCCCTCTCAAGAAAATTGAATGACTTTCTCTTAAGGATTCAAATTTTTTAAAAGTAAAGAAGGAATTTAATTTTAACGTTTTTTGGCTTCAACGAGTTCAAGTTCTTCTCTTAAGTCAGCAATCTGATCCCTAAGTTCTGCTGCCAACTCAAAGTTCAATTCTTCAGCTGCTTCTCTCATCTCTTCTTCTAAGACCTGAATTAAGCGGAATATTTCATACCGAGGCATCCTTTTAATCTCTTTCTTCATCTCTTCACGCATTTCATATAGAGAAGGCTCCTCCGCTACCCGAGTTGCCTGAATGATATCTGTAATTGCTTTTCTCACCGTTTCTGGCTTTATACCATGCTTCTGGTTGTATTCAATTTGAATTTTTCTTCTCCGATTTGTCTCATCCACCGCTCTCTTTATGGAACCCGTAACTTCATCCGCATAAAGAATAACCTCACCAGAAACATTTCTGGCAGCTCTCCCCATAGTTTGAATAAGAGATGTTTCACTCCTCAAAAACCCTTCCTTATCTGCATCGAGAATAGCCACCAAGGAAACTTCTGGAAGGTCAAGTCCTTCCCTTAAAAGATTTATCCCCACTAAAACATCGAATTTTCCCATTCTTAAATTAGTGAGGATTTTCACTCTTTCCAGAGTATCGATTTCAGAGTGAAGATAGCGTGCTTTTATACCCTGCTCTACCAAGAAGTCTGTCAAGTCCTCGGCTGTCTTTTTTGTTAAGGTAGTAACTAAAACTCTTTCCTTCTTCTCCACTCTCTCCTTTATCTCCTTCAGTAAATCGTCTACCTGGTTTTTAGCAGGTCTTACTATTACAGCAGGGTCAACCAGTCCCGTAGGTCTCACTATCTGCTCCACAAGTTGGGTGGAGACAGAAACCTCATACTCACCCGGAGTAGCAGAGACAAATATAATCTGAGGAACCCTTTTCAGAAACTCCTCAAACTTTAAGGGACGATTGTCAAGTGCTGATGGAAGCCGGAAACCAAACTCGACTAGGGTTTCCTTCCTTGAACGGTCACCTTCATACATTCCTCTTATCTGAGGGACAGTGATGTGAGACTCATCAATAAAAACAAGAAAATCTTTAGGGAAGTAAGACAATAAAGTGTCCGGTGGTTCTCCCGGAGCCTTCCCTGAAAAATGGCGGGAATAGTTTTCTATCCCGGTGCAATAGTCTACTTCTCTGAGCATTTCCAAATCATATTTCGTTCTCATTTCTAAGCGCTGCGCTTCTAAAAGCTTTCCTTTTTCTTTCAGTTCCTTGAGACACCAGTTGAGCTCCTTTTCTATTGAAGTGAGAGCGGCCTCAAGCTTCTCACTTACCGTAACGAAGTGAGTGGCAGGATATATGCACACTTTTTCCAGCTCCTCAATTACTTCCCCCGTAAGAGGATTAATCTCTATAATCTTTTCTACCAGGTCACCAAAGAACTCAATTCGCAAAGCTGTCTCTTCATAAGCAGGGAGTATCTCTAGGACATCGCCTCTCAATCTGAACTTACCCCGCTCGAGGTCGTATCTAGTCCTTTCGTACTTCACCTCAATAAGTTTTTTAAGGATTTTTTCTACCTCGTATTCCCTCCCCTTCTCCAATATAACCACTTTAGCTAGGTAATCTTCGGGTGAACCCAAGTTATAAATGCAAGAAACGGAAGCCACAATAATCACATCACTCCTCGAAAGAAGAGCAGAAGTAGCTTTGTGACGGAGTTTATCTATTTCCTCGTTTATAGAAGCATCTTTTTCGATATAAAGGTCAAGTTGGGGAACGTATGCCTCGGGCTGATAATAATCGTAATAGGAAACGAAGTACTCCACTGCATTATGAGGGAAAAATTGCTTAAACTCTGAGCAAAGTTGAGCTGCTAAAGTTTTGTTAGGAGCAATGACTAAAGTAGGCTTTTTTACCCTGGCAATTACATTTGCCATGGTTAAAGTTTTGCCGCTCCCAGTGACTCCCAAAAGCGTTTGGAATCGATCCCCACGCAAAACGCCTCTGCTCAATTCTTCTATAGCTTTGGGCTGATCCCCACGCGGTTCAAAAAGAGACTCAAGCTTAAATTGAGACATTTTCGCTCCTTAGGCATGTCCAAGTTGTTCTTTTACCAACTCACTCTTTCTTAACTTTAAAAGAAACTCAAAAGCCTTTTTCTTTAAATCTTCTTCCTCATCTGTATCATTTTCCACTACATAATCTGCAATCTCTGAAAGAATTCTTTCAGGAGTTCCTGCTTGTAAACGATTAATTGCTTCGGCAAAAGATAAGCCTTCCTTTTCAAGTCTTTCGAGCCGTTTTCTTCGAGGAGCTCTAACCCAAACTAATATATCAACTTCTGAAACCAATCGTGCTTCCCACAATAAAGGCACATCCAGAACTATAAGAGAGGCTTTTTTCCCCCGAGCTATTTCCAGCCTTTTTATAATCTCCTCTCTCACCAGAGGATGGACAAGGGAGTTTAATTTAAAGCGTTGCTCAGGATGAAAGAATATCAGTCTTGCAAGATAGCGGCGGTTCACTCCTTCAGATGGTTTAAGAACTTCACTCCCGAACTCCCATTTGAGTTCCTTTACTACATCTTCCCTCTCCATAATCTCGTGAGCTATCTCATCCGCGTCTATAACAACTGCGCCCTTTTCCTTCAAAAACTGAGAAAATTCACTTTTCCCAGAAGCTATTCCCCCTGTTACGCCTACAACTATCATCCACTCTGCTTCCCTCTCGTCTTTTTCATATCTTCTAGTATCTCCTCTAAAGTCAGCTCAGGGCTTTCTTTCTCTTTTGTCTCTGTTTTCACTTCCTTAGATGAAACCAACTTCTCCGCTAAACTTTTATCCAATTCCACTTTTGTAAAGGTCCGTGTGTCTACTTCCTGCACCAGTGGTTCTTCCTCAGGTTCTCTCTCTGTAAAGCTGATTCGGCACTTTTCAGGGTCGATAGATAAAATTCTCACCTCAATTTCTTCCCCTATCCTATGTCTCGCTTTAAACTTTTCCAGCGGATTTTCCATTTCGGAGTAGTGGAGCAAACCTTCCAATTCATCTGGGAGTAAAATTAAAAAGGCGCCAAACGAAACGAACTTAGAAATCTTCGCTTTTACCTTATCTCCAGGTTCATACTTCTTAGCCGCTTCCTCCCAGGGATTAGGCTGAGTTCTTCTCAATGAGAGAGAAAGTCTTCCTTTCTCCCTATCTACCCCCAGAACTTTCACTTTAACTTCCTCTCCTAACTCCACAACTTCATGAGGATCGGAAATCTTCCTCCACGAAAGCTCAGAAAAATGAACTAAACCGGAAATTCCCCCTACATCCACAAAAACTCCAAAGTCAACAATATTGCTCACTTCCCC
>Ga0180901_1145_pt1 | contig 17914 bp, 16 predicted proteins | sample Deesub1362A_J573_FD_124299 | JGI IMG/M metagenome (GOLD analysis project Ga0180901, IMG submission 124299) | Unclassified bacterium JdFR-66
CATTTTAGACCCATTTTACTGGTGAGACGAGACATTAGTCAATTATTTAAATTTCTCCTCTATCTTTTTCAATTCCTCCCAATCAACTTTAAAAATCTGAATTCTATCATTTTCCATATCAGCCACTGCCAACATATTCTTATAAGCTTTAATTCCCCGCGCGAAATTAAATTCGAGTGCATCTTCTCCTCTCTTTCCCACCGTAGCCAATAATTCTCCTCTAGGATTAAAAATCTTTATGTCAAAGGAAAAAGCATCGACTACGTATATATATCCCTTTCCATCCACAGCCACTCCAGCAGGTAAACCAAAAAATCTATCCTCATTGTTTTTTACCGGTCTTCCTCTTACCCAGAATATCTTTCCAATGGGTTGATAAGCTGCCAAATCAAGATTTAATTTGCCAGTTATGTACACTACATCATCCTTCCCCACTGCCACTGAAAGTGGTCCTCTTAACATACCAGCTAGTTCCCCTTTCTCGCCTAAACTAAAAAGGTATTTGCCTTCAAGGCTAAATACAGCCACTCTTTTTTTGTATCCATCCACAACATAAACACGATTTCTGTAAACATCTATACCTAACGGATAAACCTGAGCTTGTTCTCCCTCGTCAGCTTGAGGAAACCAGAAGAGAGGCTTTCCTTTCTTATTAAAAACCTGCACTCTCCAGTTTAAGGTATCTGCTACATAGATATTCCCCTCATCTGAAACGTCAATTCCATATGGATAGTGAAACTTTCCAGGTCTCCAGCTTAGAGACTCTCCAACCTTACCTTTTGCTACCCCCAAACCACCAAAGGAAAAAAGAAAGCGCCCTTCTCTATCAAAAACGCAAACTCGATTATTGCCCGTATCCGCCACGTAAATTCTCTCGCCGTCTAAAGCTACTCCGTTAGGGCGATTAAAAAGAGGGGTATCTCTTCCTCCCGTCCCATAAATAGACATCATATAAATAAGCGGCTTTACTTCCGCCCTCCCTTTCTCCGCAATGCCGGGTCCTTTGCCTACTAGAAATTGGTAATATAAATAAAGAAGATAGATAAGGAGGAGAAGGAGAAGGGAAAGAATTACTTCAAGAATTCTAATTATCCTCCGACGTTCCTTTTTATTTTTCTCTTCTACTATTTCCTTTTTTTCAGCCATAAAAAATCCTTTAAGGATATTCAAAAAATTAAAAAACCCCCAAAAACAGGGGGTAGTTTACATACTACAACTAACTTTTCTGTTACGGAAGCTGAGAAGTGTCGTGGCAGTTAAGGCAGAGATCGTCTCCAGATTCTACTCTCAGACTGGAATTTACTGTCTCATGAGGAAAGTCTTTATATTGAGGGTTATCACTTGCTACGTATATGTAATTAGTAACAGTAAAAGTGGTTTCCACATCTCTCGAGTCCTCGTGACACTGCTGACAAATTGGATCAGGATCATCAACTCCCGAGCGGTCCCTCATCAAATATCTGGGATGAGGATTCGCGGAAGGAGAGTTAGGTCCCAAAGACTGAGTGGTGTAAGTAGTTCCACTCCAGTACCAAACTGCATCCCAAATAGTAGAAGTGGAGACCGGATGATTAGCTAAGGAAGTGCCATTATGACGGTTCTGATGGCAATCCGCACACCAGCCACCACCGTAATCAGGATAACTTCCAGTAGCGGAGGAGTTTGGATCACGCTTAAGTAGTCTTGGAGTATAAGCGAACGTCCAGGCAGTATCGTTATAGAAATAATTAACGACATTATTTGCATGAGGGCTATGGCATTCAGCACAGCTTAAAGTTGTATCTATTGTATTTGGAGGCGAGCCAGGAACAGTAGAAGTAGCGCCTGCGCCTGTTTCATTTGCATAATGGTCTGCTCCGGGAGAAGATATATTTCCATAAACCTTTCGCGCTGTTGTCCCGTCATGACAGGAGTTACACGTAAGCCAAATGGTATTATAAGGAAGTAAATGAAAATCTGAAGGGGCTTCATGGACATCATGACACTGGGAACATTTATCTGAGGAAGCGCTATAACCTCCATGAGGACCCAATGCATAAACTACTGTAACTCCCGCAAAAAATACTATACCTGCTACAAGCAGTACTAAACCTTTTTTCATTTCACCCCACTTAAAGTTAACATTTTCACAAAAAGATTGCAACGATTTGGGCAAAAATTTTATAATTTTTACCTATTAATGGTTAATTCTCCGCAATTTCTTTAAAGACTCTCTGCAGCCTGGATAATACTCATCTATGGAAAGGCACTTTCTGTAAGCATTTTCTGCTTCTTCCAGCCAACCCAGCTTTTCATAGGTCCATCCAAGGTTATAATAAATTTCTGCATTTTGAGAATCATAAAGAAGGGCTTTCTTATAAGCCTTCACTGCTTGAGTGAAGTACTCTTTTTTACCTGAAATTACTCCTAAAGTTCCCAGAGCATTACCTTTCTCCTCCCAAAAAATTGCAGAGTAAGGATTAATTGAAATTCCTTTCTTTGCAAAGTGTAAAGCCTTTTTTGCCAGCGGATATGCTCTTAACTTTTGAGCTGCTTTCAGATATGAAGAAGAAACTGTATAGTATGCAAATTCGTTTAAGGAATTTATATTTAAAGCAGATGAAAATGAATCTTCCGCTTTTTTCAGAAACTCATTATTACCCGTTTGAACATAAAGATTTAGTGAAATCTTACCGTAATCAAGAAGATAATTTTCCTCCCATGGAGAAAAAGCTACTGCTTTCTCAAGCAAATATAGAGCTCTTAAATTACCTTTTTCTTTAAGCTCTTTTCCTTTTCTATAGTTCCATTCCCCAAGATAACAAAAGACGGAAAGAAAGAAGAAAAATGTCATTAAAAATGAGAAAAATATTAAAAAACTTTTTTTAATCTCCACCACTTTTTTGCTTTTCTCTGCTACACCGCTCCCCAATCCAAGCATAATCCAGAAAAAAGGAGCGAAGCTGTATTGACTAAAAAATGATTGTTGGGAAAGGAAGTAAGCAAGAAGTGAAACAAAAATAGCCAGAGAGAAATGATCATCTTCCTCCTTAGATTTTACATAAAGTTTTAAAAGAAGATAGATAAAAAGCCAAAAGAAAGAAAGGAGGTAAAAAATCCCCACGGTAGATGCTATTTGGAGAATTTCATTATGGGCTTTATCCACAATTGGATTTTTAAAGCTCTTCCCCCATGGAAGTTCCGGCTTCCTAGGAAAAATTAATTTAAATGTATCGGGCCCTGAGCCAAAAAGAGATGTTTTCTCTATCAAAGGGAGAGTTTCTTTCCATATGACCAGGCGATTCTCCCAGCTCTCTTCCTTTTCTGCAGGAAGAATGCTCCTGACTCTGTGAGAAAGAGAAGTTTTTGTTAAAGGCAGTAAAAGGGAAAAGGCAATAATGAGAGCAAGACAAAAAGCTAAATTTTTAAAATACTCACTGTGAAATAGTTTCCTAAAGAGCAAAGGTGAAATCAGAAGAAAAAATATTACAGAAATCCAAGCAGCACGAGAAAGTGTAAGAAGTAGAGCCAAAGAAATTAGAGAAAAGGAAAGGAGATAATAATAGCGCAATCCTATCTTTAATCTTCTCTTCAACGAGAAAAAGAAGGAGAGAAAAAGAGGAAAAATAAGATAAGAAGAAAGATAAAGAGGATTAGCAAAAGTAGCTTGCGAGCGCTGACTGGGAATATAAAATGGACTTCCCTTTAAGTAAGTAACTATAAAGAGAACGGGCTGGAAGAGAAAATGCTCAAAAAGACCTAAGAAAGAAATAACTACTGCTCCAGAAATAAACCAGAAAAAAATTTTTTCTAAATCCTCTCTTTTTAAACAAAGAGAGGAAAAGATTAAATAAGAAAGGAAATAAAAAATTAAAGTGAAGAAGCCTTCAAATCGTTCAAATTCTCCAAAAAAAGCTGTTTTTAAATTGAGAGAAAATAAAGTAGAAAGCACGAGAAAGGTAAAAAGAATGAAAAGGATAAGGTGAGAAGGTTTAAATGTGAACGAGCTTTTGTAAATTACACAAAGAAAAAGGAAAGCAAGAAAAGAGAAGAAAAGGCGGAAAAAGAAAAGTTTAAAAGTATAAGGTTGAAAGGAAAAAGGATTAAAAACTAAAGGGTAAAAAAGGAGAAAAAAAGATAAGGAATATAAAATAAATTTTTCCACTTTACGCACAGAAAAAGTTTTTCACAAAATTTAAATTTTTTCAAACAAAAAAGGCGCCTTCGAGCCCCCTCGAAGGCGCCTTAAATAATCTCACCTTTAAGGTAACTGACTAGTAGGATGGCAGTTCAAGCAGAGGTCGTCGCCGCTCTCTACCTTGAAACTAGGTCTTACTGTCTCGTGAGGGAAATCTTTGTACTGAGGATTGTCAGTAGCAAAATAGCCAACAGTTGTTACACTAAATGTAGGATTAACGTAAGAGCCGGTATCCCAGCCTGTAACTTCTCTTGAGTCCTCGTGGCACTGTTGGCAAATTGGATCAGGTTCATCTGCAGTCTGTGTGACCCTCATAATGTAGCCATAATTGCTGCCACCCAGCCTGGTCGTATCATTTGTCGACAAAGTAGGATTCCAAAAGCTCACATAATCGTAGTAATAAGTTGCGGTATCAACAGGATGGTTATTTACACTAGTTCCATTATGCCTGTTGTTGTGACAGTCAGAGCACCAACCTCCGCCGTAATTTGCATAAGATAGAGCGTTGGTTGGATTTGGATTCCTCTTTAAGAGTTTAGAAGTTGTTGTTTCATTTCCATAATAACTTTGTGCTGGCAATGTGCGGGTTGCCGCATAAGTTTGCGTGATTGCATTGGTATCCCCATAAAATGGATTAACTGCATTTGAATCATGGGGAGTATGGCAGGAAGCACAAGTGAAATAGCCATAATAGTCAGCTGTGCTCGTTGTTCCAGGAACCCATTGAGTAACTTCAAAGTTATCATGATCTGCTCCCACAGGGGATACAGTTCCATAAACTTTTCTTGCATAAGTACCATCATGACAAGCCTCACAGGTAGCTTGAACCGTACTGGCAAAAAGTAACTTAAAACTAGTTCCTGCTTCGTGAACATCATGACAAGCTAAACAATAATCTGTAGTAGCACTATATCCACCATGAGGCCCCATTGCAGCAAAAACCACAGTTCCACCTATCAAAAAGAGGAGGATAAATACAAGAGAAAATAAACCCCACCTTCTCAACACTCTTCACCTCCTTTCCTGTGGTTTTAATTCGCGGTAAGAATATCACGTTGTGAAAAATGTGTCAAGTTTCTTCTTTTTATTTATTTCTCACCCTTTCTCAAAAGTGAATTTAAGAATTCTTATCTTTTGAACTCTATTATTTCCCCAATCTGCCACATATAAGTCTCCACGCCTGTCTATGGTCAAACCTCGAGAAAAGTTAAATTCTCCTGGATTTACTCCTCTATGACCAACTTCAGCTATTTTTTTGCCATTTTTGTTAAACACTTGAACATTGAAGTGGAAAGTGTCAATCAAATAAAGACGATTTTTGTTATCGAGCGCTAAGCCAGAGGCTAATCCAATTGGTCTTTCTCCTGATCCAAAAAAGGCAACTTCTCCATATACCCACTTCAGTTTGCCCTTCTCATCATATGCATTTAATGTCATATTTAAGCCATCTGAAACATAAACAGTTCCATCGTCTGCTACCACCACATCGGAAGGACCGTCCAGGAAACCTTTCTTTCTCCCCTTCTTGCCTATACTCCTCACAAACTTTCCTTCCTTGGTAAAAACAGCCACACGTCCATTTCCGGCATCTGCTACGTAAACCTCGTCTCCTACTACATCAATCCCTAGAGGATGAACACTCGCTCCTTCTTTAGGAAACCATCTTAAAAATCCTCCTTTAGAATCAAAAACTTGAATACGGTTATTGAGATTGTCGGCTACATAAATATTTCCCTCATCGTCAACGTCAATACCGTATGGCAGCCAGAACCTGCCAGGCTTCCAGGTAAGTTTCTCCCGTGGTGGAAGAAAAGCTCTGCCTTCTTCACCGAAAGCAAATTGAAACCGTCCATACCTATTAAAAACACATACTCTGTTATTTTGCCCATCGGTTATATAAATATTACCTGCCCGATCAACTGCTACATCATTTACCTTGTTGAAGTAAGGATTAGGCGGAACACCAGGACCTGTAATAACCATTAGCACTTGAATAGCTCCGACTTTCTGGGGAACTGCTTCTACCAGACCACCGCCTCTTCTAGGAAGCATAAAGAAGTAGAAAAATAGAAGAGCAATAATACCTAAAAGAAAAATAACTGCCAATATCCTTAAGAGAGTTTCAACCTTTACTCCTTTTCTTTCTTCAACCCTTTCCATTCCCACCTCCAAACTCTCTTTCTTTTACCAGAAAATAAAAGATTTGTAAATATTAAGGGATTTCCTCCACTTGATGACAGGTCAAACAAAGAGCATCCTTCACCCACCTGAGCATGGCATAATTTCCCGTCCCGTGAGGGTCATGGCAAGTAGAACTGCATCTCAAAGTCATTTTTGGACTATTTGGATTGGCAATTTCTGTATAAGTGTAAACTTCTCCTCCACTACTTCCGTATTTTACCTGTTCTTTATAGCCTATTCTTTCGTCGAGATATGGTTCCCAAACAGGATGGGTTTTTTCCGTATCCCTTCTATCATAAGTGAACTTTTCATGGCAGAGATGACAGAGGTCATCCTCAGGCATAACCTCAAGAGGTGGATAATCTGAACCGTGTGGAGTATGACAGTTTATACACAAACCTTTTCCCACCCTCACAGCATTTGCATGAGCACTTGCATTGTAGGTACTACGGTTGGAATAAAGAGTAATTCTCTGAGAGTGACAGCCAAAACAGAGATCGTTATCCTTAGCATTTACCAAAGCAGAGTAGTCAGAAGCATGAGGAGCATGACACTCAAGACATGTCCAAGTTATATCAACAGGATGGCGAGACACCTTAAGAAAGTCAAGTTGAATATCCGGATGACAACTGTAACAGAGATAGGGAACCTGCTCATGGAGCAGAGCGCTCACATTTGAAGAATGAGGAAAATGACAATCTGTGCAAACCCCCTCATCGAAAGGCTTATGTCTCACTGCTCTACTTATATCCCCAGCCACAGTTGGATGACAAGAAAGACATAAAATCTCTTGAGTATCTAAAACTATTCCCTGAAAATCAGAAGCGTGAGGATTGTGACAGGAAAGGCAGGACTTTATTTTAAAAGGAGGATGCTGGGTAGCTTTAGCAAAATCACTACTCATATCATGGCAAAAGAGACAAAGTTCATTTTCCAGAGCTTTTGTCCTTGCAGGATAGTTAGAAGCATGAGGGTCATGGCAGGAAGTGCATTTACCTTCGTAAAAAGGTTCATGAGGAAAGGAAAGTTCCATATCTTTCTTCAAGCTTTTATGACAACCTGTGCATAATTCCTTTTGGGATTTTTTCAGTCCCGCTTTCATTAAAGAGCGGTATTTTTTAGAAACAATCGTCTCAGTGGTAGTTTTTATTCTTTCTTCTAAGGAGATTCCGAACATCTTTCCACAAGCTGAATTTGGAGAAAGGCCTATCATCTTTCCACAAGTTCGATAAAATGAAATTCTCGTTCCTATTCTGACGTAACTTTTCACTATTTCCTTATAGACTCTCTCTGCATGATCGGTATGACACTGCTTGCAGTCCTTTTTCAAGAAAGGATTATGCACCCAGGTCATGGTCATCTTTTCAAGCATCTTTCTATGACAGAGAAGACAATCCCGATTTCGACGCACAAACTCTCGCTGAATTGGAGTGAGCCGATAAAATGTGAAATAAAATAAAGTTCCCAGTAGGAGGAGGAGTAAAAGAAGCACAAGCAGAAGAATGAGAGCTCTCATTCTTTCTATGAACTTTAGAGGTAGAATTAAGAACGGTTTTTCCTTCCCTATCCAGAAACATAAGTCCTTAAATGGTTCCTCTTTAAAACCTGTTAATTCGGCAGGGTCCCTATAGGAAAAAGCTGAATTTTCGCCTTTAAAAGTCCCTCTTAATAAAGGCTGAAGAGGAGAGGAGAAAGAACCTGCAACTTCGTAAACACAATCTTCTTTCGCTTCTGGCGCCTTAAGTGTAAGCCGATACTTGACATTCCTTTCAAGCTTTCGCGCTTTTTCAAAGATTCCTTTACGCCAAGCAAAACTTTTTTTAGCCTTTGCTTTCTGGACTATAACACCACTTTCTAAAACCTCTCCTCTTTGAACATCTTCAAGTATGAACTCTAAATCCCCTTTAGGTTTTCTTTCCCCTTTTTTCCGCACGCGAAAAGAAACTGCATTGACTTCTAGCTCTTCATCGAGAGTGAAAACCTGCGAAACCTCTTTCTCTCCAAATACGCTTTCGACAAAAAACTCTGTGTATGTATTTCCCAGAACGGAACCATCCAAAAATTCGAAGAGAAAAAGACCTTCTGTATTTTTCCTTCTCCTCCACACTCCATTTTCGTAAAGGTAAACAAGGAACTTAATTTCCCCTTCTACAATAAGATAGGAAAGAGAAAAGTGATTTTCCTCATCAGCAGACTCATTGGAAACAGCTAAAAAGTAATCGCCTGCAGAAAGAGAACCTTCCAACGCAACCGGATGCCAACCTGGAGTAGGGGGAGTAAGAGAAGAAGCAGTTATAACTTCGCCTTCTGGATAAAAGAGATTTTCTGCTTTAACTATTTCTACTCTCGCAGGAGGTGGAGAACCCTTTAAATCTTCAACAAATAAATAAAGTCGAGAGAGTTCAACACTATTTTTTATTCGAAAGAAAAAAACGAGCTTTCTTTTCTTACCATAAATTGCCAGGGACTCTCGCTTCTTTAAGAAAAGCTGATTTCCCCACTTCTCGGCCACTAAACTTTCACCTACTCTGCCCCTAGCCTTTTCAAAGCCTCCTTTGCTTCTCTATGGTCAGGGAGGTATTTTAGCGTTTCTTTATATTCTTCGATTGCTTTCTCCTTTTCACCAGTCTTTTCATAAAGCCTTGCTAACTCGTAATGGACGTTACCAAACGTGGGCTCAAGTTCCAAAGTTTTCCTGTAGTTAACTATCGCTTCTTCAATATTTCCTTGCTTTTCGCGTACTTTCCCCAACTGATACCAGGCTAAAGCCACACTCGGATTCTTATCAAGGATTGCCTGAAACTGCTTAGCAGCTTCTTCCAATCTATTCTGCTTGAGATAGAGATTTCCTAGTTCATATCGAGCATTGTTATGATTTTCGTCAAGCTCAATTGCCTTTTTAAACTCTTTTTCTGCATCCTTATCTCTCTTTGCATTGGCGTATGCTACACCTAAGGCGTAATGTGCTGCTGCATCATTAGGTCTCTGTTTCACAGTTTGCTCCCACCGCTCAATCTCAAACTGGGTAGGAGTTTTGGGTTGTTCCTGTCCGTAGTAGCGATAGAGAATAAGTCCCAGTAAAACAAAAAACACGATCACCAAAAAGATTAAAACTACACTTAAAAAGAGACTTACACGGACTTCCTTTCCTTTTGCTTCACTCATTTACCTCCCTCCTCAAATTAAAAATTATTTTCTGCGTTTTCTTCCCCTCTTTTTCCCTCTCTTCTTTTTACTGTTTGTAAGATAATAAGAAAGTATCTGCAGCTCTACAGCCAGATCAACATCTCTCACTGGAATTTTCTTCACCTCTAAAAAAACTGGAGAAAAATTGAGAATAGATTTGATGCCTGCACTTTCTATCTTTTCAGCTACTTCCTGTGCTTTTTCTGCAGGGACAGCGATTATACCTACATCGATAGGACCCTCTTTCTCTACGAATTCTTTTAAATTCTCAACTGACTTAACTCTAACTCCCACGAAATTTTTTCCTATCTTTTTAGAATCAGCATCAAAAGCTCCTACAATATTAAAGCCCTTGCGGGGGAAACCGGGATATCTCACTAAAGCTGAACCTAGTCTTCCTACACCAACCACAACTACCTTCTTCGCCCGAGAAAGGCCTAAAAAACGAGAAATCTCCTCTTTAACATGAGAAACTTCATAACCAAGTCCTCTAACCCCGAGTTCTCCCAAAAAAGATAAGTCCTTTCTTATTTGAGCAGAGTTACTACCAATTATCTCTGCTAGTTTGTGAGAAGAAACAAAATCAATTTCGTTCTTCTCCAACTCAGAAAGAGCCCTTAGATAAAGAGGAAGTCTGTTTAGAGTAGCTTTGGGAATTTCCTTAATTCTTCTTGCCATCTTCCTCCTTTCACAAATTATCTTTTTCACAATTATACAAATTTTACCCTTCCTTGACTACAACATCTCAAAAATCTATAAAATTTTTCTCCATAGTGAAAATAGCGAAAAAAATATTGATACTATTTTTTCTTTTTTTCCTTATAAGCCTGGACAAACTTTTCTGTATGGCAAAGGATACAGTCATTACGTAAGGCTTTTCCGTTGTGGCAGGTGAAGCAAAAATTCATAGAAAGATGGTTTTTGTATTCTTTTAAAGGGTGAGCAACTCTATTGTGACAAACTGCGCATTTCACTTTTTCGAAATGTGCTTGATGATTCATAATTACCCTATCATACTCTTTGCTCTTCCTGAGGGGATGGCACTGCAGACAAGATTCATCATGCATTTTTTCAGCTAACTTACTCCCTTTATTTATAGGCTCCTCAACCTCACCAAAAATAAGGGTTAGGGGATGTCTTACCGCCATAATTTTATCTTTGATTAAAGGAATTAACCCCGGCTCTACATGACATTTAATACAGTTCACATTCTGGTGAGTAGATTTCTCCCAAGCCATGATATCCTTATCCATCACATGACAAGTGCCACAAAAAGCAGGGCGTGAAGTAAAGGCAATAACCCCAGCTCCACCCAGTAAAACTAAAAGTAACAAGAGAAAAAAGGCAAACAATATATGAACTTTTAAAAAGTTAAAAGCATTCGTGAAAAAGATGGGAAGTCTAATTTTACCTTCTTCTTTCTTACCTTCCTTCTTCTTAAACATTTGACTATGAGGAGTTTAATTTTTTCCCGATGTAGCGTCAACAGTGCTTGTGGCAGTTCCAGTCAAGTTTTGTAAAGCTTGCTGGAATTGCTCATTGTCAGGTTGCAACTTTGCTGCCTGAGCGAACGCCTTCTCTGCCTCTTTTATATTACCAGTGGCTTTGTATGCTTCTCCTAAAGAAAACCAGGCATAAGCCAAATTAGGATCAAAATCTACAGTTTTTTTGAGGTCTTCAATTGCCCTATCATATTCTTTCAAGGAAAGATAACTCAAACCCCTAATAAGATAGCCACTATAAAGATATTTGCAGATTCTCAATGCTCCATTCGCTTCCTCTATTGCTTTCCTATAATAATCTTCACCCCACATCGAGCCTTCTATCCGATAAGTATCTGCTAGAAAAATTCTCGGGTCAGTTTCCATAGGGTTTGTTTGTATAGCTTCCTTGAGTGCTTCTTCAGCTTTCCTATAATACTCAGGTGACTTCGTAATCCGTGCTAATTCTAAATAAACTCTCCCCAACTGAGCTTTATACTGTTCTCCATAAGGGTTTAAACTTACAGCTTTATTTAAAGAAGCAAAGCCTTCTCTTGCTTTTCCTTGATTGAAAAGCTTAATTCCCTGCACAAGATAGTAATCCGCTAGAAAATGGTTTACAGAAACAATCATTCCTACTAAAAGGATTAGGGTTAAGACTACAAGTCCGGCAGTTCGAAGAAGAACACTCTTTTCAGAAAAAACAAACTCTTTCTCCTTAAGATTGGCACTCAAACAAAGAATTGCCCCAAACATCAACCACCAGATAAGCGAGCTCCCCACAATACTTACAGAAGCCAAAAGATGGACTGAATAATCAAAAAAACTGAGAAAAATACCTAAGGGTAAAAGAAGGTAATAAAAATTTTCTCTTTGCAGCATTTTTTCCTTCTTCTTTTTAGACTTTTTCTTTTTCTTTCCCTTCTCTTCCTTATTTTCTTTGATTGGATGGAATTCTCCAGCCCTTCTCACCAAAATTTTCACGCCTTCTATAAGGAGGAAAAGGAGAAATAAGTAAAATGAACCCGCTCCTATTAAACCCGTTCCGGCTGCCAGTTGGAGAGGAAAGCAGTGAGCATTATCTGCCACTACGTTCGGAGTCATCTTTGTATACTTATACGTTTGAAAAACTCTGGACATTATACGGTAGGTATCTGGACCCCAACCAAATAAAGGTCTACTCCTCACCATCTGAAGACCTGCCTTCCATATTTCAACCCGATGGGAGAAACTCCCCTCTTCAACCTTGGAAATTGACTCTGCTCTCTGCAGCACATTCATAGGAGCAGTAGGATTGCGCATAGATTGATATTGAACAATACCTACAAATGCCAAAAGCAGAAGAAAGAAGAGGAAAAAGTTAAGAACTACTTCAAGTGGAATGGCTTTTTTCACAAAGAAATAAATTAAAAAGAAAGCAAAGATAATTAATCCAGCAGCGGTAGCAATCCAGGCAGCCCTGTTAAATGAAGTTATGAGGCAGAAAAAGATAAGGAATGAAGAAAAAGCATAGAGTATGATTTCCCAAATTTTCCTTGAACCAAGGGCGAGAGCTAAACTCAACGGAAATACTACGGCCAATAGTCCTCCTAAAAGTGCCGGATTGCCCATGGTAGAAAAACTTCTTCCCGCTTCAAAAGGGAGATTTCCCCAAGCAAGAGGGTCAAGTCGGAAGTATTGTAAAATCCCGTATATTGAAGAGATTGCTCCTGAAAAAACAATCGTTTGCACTAAAGTGAAAAGTCTTTTTTCATCTTTAAATACCTGCAAAAAGATGAAAACAAGAGAAACATAAAGGAAGAAAGTAAAGGAGCCTTCAAATCTCCTATATTTACCAAAAAGGGCAATAGGCCACTGAATAGACAAGATTGTGGCTATAATGGCACTCGCTAAAAAAATTAATAGTGGAATAAGATAGGAATGATAATTCACTTTTATTCTCTTAGAAGTAAAGAAGCGAGTTAAATAGAGGAAAATTATGGTTAAAGAAACTACTCTGAAAAAAGCAATTTTTGGTAAATCAAATTGGTCATATGTCCCACGGTAAAAAATTAAAGGAACGAAAAAAGCCAAAGCCAAAAAGAGATAGTAAATGACCTTTTCTGAAGCGTCACCTTCCCAAAAACCTTCCTTTTTCACAAATTCCACCTCTTACTTAAGGTTGAAGTTCTAAAGGTAAAAAGTAAATTCAGCACTAAATCACTTGCGTTGATAATAAATTTAATGAGAAGGAAGTGCAACTATCGGGCTCCTTTACCTGCCAAAACAACCTTAACTGTCTTAGCTAAAATTTTTAAGTCAAGGAAAAGTGACTGATTATAAATGTAAATGAGGTCGTATTTAAGCTTATTGCGAGGTGTAGTTGTATACCCAGCCATAACTTGGGCAAGACCTGTCACCCCCGGCTTAACTTTAAACCGCTCTGCGTATCCGGGAATACTCTCTTTAAACTGCTTCACAAAGTAGGGTCTTTCCGGCCTTGGACCTACAAAACTCATTTCTCCCTTGAGAATGTTCACTAATTGTGGAAGTTCATCCAATCGATAACGGCGTAAGAATCTTCCAATAGGTGTAATCCTGGGATCATCTTCCGTTGCCAGCACAGGTCCAGTTTCTTTTTCAGCATCCTCTATCATCGTTCGAAACTTATAAAGCCAAAAGTTTTTCTCCCCTTGTCCTACCCTTTCTTGCTTGTAAATTATGGGACCTTTTGAAGTGAGCTTGATAAGAAAAGTAATTAAAAGCATGAAAGGGAAAAGCAGAATAAGAAGAAATAGAGAGAAAAATATATCAAAGGCTCTTTTGGATAATGAGAGCCAGTCTGGAATGGGCTTTCTGGTAAGCTCAACTAGAGGAATGTCTCCAATTAAGCCGTGGTCAACCCGACCAATAAAAATCTCATAAAGCTCAGGAATAACATCCACTTTCACATCCATCTCGCTGGATTCAGCAAGTTTTTCCAGAAGGTCACGATGCTTTACTGGTGAAGCCACGATGACTCTATCTATGGCTTTTTCTTTAACTATTTTTACCAAACTCCGCAAACTTCCCAAAATTGGATAACCTTTTTTTCTTTTAGAAATACTTATGGGACGAGGCGAAATTAATCCTACAAGCTCATAACCCCAATTTCTACGTCTCTCTATTTCCTTTGCCACTTCCAGAGCAGGTTTGCCCGTCCCCACGATAAGAATTCTCTGTAAGGGATATTCAAAAGGGAAAATTTTAATAAAACCCACTCTCCATAAAGTGAGAAAAATTATCAGTATCAACCAGGAGAGAGCAAAAACTGTTCGTGGGAAAGAAAGGAATCTGAAAAAGAAAGTGAGAAAGACCGTAAAAAGAGTGCTCAGAGAAACTGCCTTCACTACTGAAGTGAAAATTTCCCAGCTCTCCTGGGGTCTCTCGATTTCATAAAGGTCATATACGTAAAGGCAGAAAAGTTGAACAATTGTGATAAAGACAGCAAGATTTGTGTAGGCTTGAAAGTTAAAAGGTGGCAGATGACCTCCGAACCTTAAGAGAAAAGCAAGAACCATCCCCAGATTGGTTAAAAATGCGTCCATTAAAATTGAGGTGGCGATCCACCTTCTCTTTATCCAGAGAGATCTTACTTTTTTAGGCATCTTTTTTTTATTTTTTCAATTATTGAGGTTGTAGAATATCCCTCAACCAAATCAACCAGGACAACCTTGCCTCCATAAGACTCTACAATTCTTCTCTCGGGTATTTCTTTTCCCTTATAATCTCCCCCTTTAACATGAATGTCCGGCTTCAAAAGAGAGATTAGTTTCTCTGGAGTTTCCTCAGCAAAAATAACTACATAATCAACGAAAGAAAGGGAAGAAATGATTTCAGCTCTTGCTTCTTCAGGTAAAATTGGCCTCCCTTCTCCCTTCAGTTTTTTCACTGACTCGTCACTGTTCACACCTACTATTAAAATGTCTCCCAAATTTTTTGCTTCTTTTAAATACCGCACATGACCCAGGTGTAGTAAGTCAAAACAACCATTGGTGAAAACCACTTTACCTTTTCCATCTTCGGAGTTAAGAAGTTTAATGAGCTCTTCTAAAGAAACTACTCTTCCCACTTCTACCCTTTTCTCATCTCCCCCCACAAAGCTTCTACTTCTAAAGGTGTGGCAGTTGCTGTGCCAATCTTCCTTACAACTACACCTGCTGCGAGGTTAGCGATCTGTGAAGCAATTAAAAAATCTTTCTCTGCTGAGAGGGCTAAAGATAAAGCAGCCGCTACGGTATCACCTGCTCCTGTAACGTCATGAACCTCAGCTGTGGCGGCGGGAATATGTGTTTCCTTTCCCTCCTCAAAAAGGAACATACCTTCTTCAGCCAAAGTAATGAGTAAAGCTTCAAGGTGTAGCCGGTGTAAAATCTCTCTGCCTGCCTTCGTTACCTTTTCCATCCCATCCAGAAAGTAACCGACTAGCCTCTCTGCTTCTCCTCTATTAGGAGTGAAAATGGTTGCTCCCTCGAGAAATCCACCATCAAAAGCTTTGCTATCTACCACCACAGGCAAACCCATCTCCTTTCCCTTTTCTATACATCTTCTCATCAACCTTACAGTAACAGTTCCCTTTTGATAATCAGAAACCAAAATCCCTTCAACTTTTCCCAAAAGGTTTTCCAGCTCTTCTATTAACTTTTCCTCAAGTTCTAACGGGAGTGGTTCCCTTTTTTCTCTGTCTATTCTCACCACCTGCTGGTTGTGAGCTACCACTCTTGTTTTAAGAATAGTAGGTCTACCCGCATCAGCCAAAAGATGAAACTCAATGCCTCTCTCCTCTAACGCTTTCTTTAAATTTTGAGCAGTAGCATCCTCACCCACACAACCGAGTAAAAGAGGCTCTCCACCCAAGCTTTTTATATTGTTTGCAGCGTTTGCTGCTCCACCGGGAATGAAGACATGAGAGCTAAATTCAAGAACAGGAACGGGCGCCTCAGGAGAAATTCTCTCCACTCTTCCATAAAGAAATTCGTCCACCATTACATCGCCCACAACGAGTATCTTTTTTCCTTTCATATGAGAAAGAGTTTGTTTTAACTTATCCAGGGTACCTCCTTGAAAAGATAAATAGTAATCTTAACTTTCTCCAAAGAATGCTTTCTCAACCATAGCACAGATTACGTGGCCTACGGTAATATGTGCCTCCTGTATCCGGGCTGTTTCATTTGAAGGTATACGGATAGGGATATCTACTATTTGAGACAGCTTGCCTCCGCTTCTTCCAGTAAGAGCAATAGTTTTACAACCTTTATCTCTAGCTGCTTTCACCCCTTCTAAAACGTTCGGAGAATTTCCACTTGTGCTTATCGCAATCACTACATCTTCTGAATTGGCGATGGCTTCAATTTGGCGGCTGAAAATAAACTCATACCCAAAATCATTTGCTACGGAAGTAAGAACTGAAGTGTCTGTGGTAAGAGCAATCGCAGGTTGAGAAGAGCGAACTTTTTTAAACTTTCCGATAAGCTCGCAAGCGATATGCTGCGCATCAGCTGCACTTCCTCCGTTACCAAAAAGAAGAATTTTCCCTCCGCGGCGGAGCGCTTTAATCACAAGGTCTACCGCATCTACAATTGAAGAAATTGTCTCTTCAGCCATCAAACTTTTTACATAAGCACTATCAGTTAACTCTTTTTTAATCAGTTCTTCCATTTTATCTTCAAGTTTACCATAGGTTTCCCTCTTTTTTTAATATCTTTTTGAAACCCGAGATTTTGGAAATATAGTATAATTCCTAAATTAATGAGCAAAAATGATGTTCTTTACTGGTTAAACTTAGCCGAATATGACCTTGAAACATCAGAAGCTATGCTGAAAAGCGAGCGTTACATTTATGTCCTTTTTACATCCCAGCAAGCTTTAGAAAAAGCTCTTAAGGCTGCTGTTGTTAAGTTCGCAAAAAAATTTCCACCTAGAATTCACGATTTAACAAGACTTGCTGAAATTGCTAATTTAAAACTTGAAGAAAAGCAAAAAGATTTTTTAGCAAAACTTTCCTTTTATTACCTTGAAAGTAGATACCCCCACGAAATCAAAGACTTCTATAGTCAAGTTGATAAAAAACTTGCTTCAGACTATTTTCAAAAAACAAAGGAGTTTTTCGAATGGTTAAAACCAAAACTTATCTAAAAAAGATACTTGAAGAAGTTGAGAAACTTTTAAGAAACGAACTTGCGATTGAAAGTATTTTTCTCTTCGGCTCCTATGCTTTGGGTAATCCACACGAATACAGCGATATAGACATTGCTGTCTTCTCCCCTAACGTTGAAAAAATGAGCATAGAAGAAAGAGCAAAATTAGCTGCAGAAGTGAAATTGAAAATTGATTCTGCCATTGAACTTCACCTTTTTCCAGCTAAAGCTTTAAAAGAAGCTCGTCCTACCAACTTCTACGGATACATACTCAAAACTGGTAAAAGAATAGCCTAACGTAACTTCTTCATTCTAACTCCATTTTGTCACTGCAAGCCCAAGCATATCACTCTCCCTCTTTGTCATTGCAGGCAACAACTTCCTCCCTCTGCCATTGCAGGCGAAGCGAAGCAATTCCTTTCCATCTGGTCACTGCGAGTGACCACTTCCCTCTTTGTCATTGCGAGCCGAACGGAGTGAGGCGCAGCAATCCCATTGAGATTGCTTCAGCACTTCGTGCTTCGCAATGACACTCAGTAGAAATGGTCATTGCGAGCGAGCCGAAGGCGAGCGTGGCAATCTCATCTAGAACTAAATCAAATCTTCATAAAGGTCCTTCCATTCCTTATTCACGCTTTCTATCAATTCAATTTTCTTCCTACGTGACCCAGCCTTTATTTGTTTTTCTCGCGTGATAGCATTGGTTATATCATCAAAAACTTCATAGTAAACAA
>Ga0180901_1146_pt1 | contig 17910 bp, 14 predicted proteins | sample Deesub1362A_J573_FD_124299 | JGI IMG/M metagenome (GOLD analysis project Ga0180901, IMG submission 124299) | Unclassified bacterium JdFR-66
CGAAGGAATAATCATTTATGAAGCGTGGGAAGACGATTTTGATGTAAATAAAGTTATAAAATTAATCAGTTGGGATTAAAGGCTGCGAAAATTTACTCCACTCGATAAAAATTACTATAAATACCTAAAAAGTGGGATTAAGTTGAAAGAACTTTTGACGATAGTAAGATAGAACTATAATGAATTATTCAAAGAGAAATTTGCTCATAGCATTTTTTACCTCATTTATCTTAGTATTTTTATTTTTCACAATTTCTTTTGCTCAAGGAACAACCACTATTCCTGTGGGAAACGGACCCTATTCAGTCTTGGCCAACTCTACGGCGCATGAAGTATATGTAGCCAATATCTGGTCTGATGAAGTCTCTGTTATTGACGCTCTCACCGATACCCTCACCACCACTATAAAAGTTGGACCACCATACCCAGGAGGACTTTCTGCCCCTGTAGCTCTAGCCTACAACCCCAACACCAATAAGCTTTACGTAGTTAATTTTTGGAGTGCTCAACTTATGGCTATTGATCTCTCCACTCACCAAGTAGAGGCGACAATCAGCGTAGGTTACACTTCAGCCAGGGCAGTAGTGGTAAATCCAAATACAAATCTTATCTACGTCACTAATCTGGGAGATAGAGTGGGGCGCATCTATGTGGTAGATGGAGATCCTGCAAGTCCGAGCTACAACGAAGTGACCAGAACTATAGATTTAGAATATCTCTCTTATCCCAGGTCTATAGCGATAAATACTACTTTCAACCGTCTCTATGTTGTTGACACAAGAAACAATAAAGTTTTTGTAATTGACGTGGACCCTGCAAGCCCAAATTACCACCAAGTGATTGCCACCATTCCGGTAGGAAGTGAACCTTACGCTATTGCTGTCAACCACTCCACAGGAAAAGTGTATGTAGCCAATCGAAGAAGCAATAATGTTTCAGTAATAGATGGAACCACAAATTCACTTACTGCTACTGTATCTACTGGAAACTATCCTCGCTCTATAGATATAAATCCGGAAAGAAACCTCATTTTTGTAGCCAATCAAAATTCAAATAATGTTACTGTTATTGATGGGAATACAGACACGGTAACTGCTACCGTTTCCGCGGGAGTAAAGCCATACGCTGTAGCTTGCATAAAGACATTGACCGGTAATACATACGTTACCAATCATGGAACAGGAACTACAAGCACAGTTACAGTAATTGATCCCACATTCTCTACCACGGAAGAAGCTGTAGGTATCTACCCAGCTTCTCTCTCCATCGACACTCTCCTGCCCAAACCCAAAGTCTATGTTGGAAACTATGGTAGCGATGATGTTTCAGTTATTGATCCAGAAGGTGGAAGCTCCTCCCTAATTACAGAAATAAATCCACTCCCGGGTGACACCACTTCTTCCACTACACCTACCATTACAGGAACTTCTACCAGCCTGAGAACTCCTTACCCCACCAAAATTATAAAAGTTTACTACTTAATAGACTCCTTAAATGAAAGGTGGAAAGAAGCTCAGATTACTGAAGGATGGGGAACTTCCTCAGTTAAATGGAAAGTAGAACTTTCAGAACCTCTTTCCCTAGGCACCCACACAATTTATGTAGTGGCATTAGATATGACTGGAGCTACTATCGCTTCTACCAATGGAAACGTAAGCAACACACCTACTACTGGTAAGGTAGCTTCCTACACTTTCGAAATAGTTCCTGAAACGAGAAAAATGTTTGTTCAGGAAATAACATTTTCCAAAATATATGTGGATAAAAGAGAAGGTCTTCGGATAGATGTATTTATAAAAGACGAAAGAGGTAATCCTGTTGAAGGAGCACTGGTAAAGGGAGTTCTTTTTGCTCCAGGAGAACTCCTCTACCTCAGTGAACTAACAAAGGAAGAAGGAAAAGCGAGCTTTCTCTATCTCTCCGAAAAATGCCATTTGAAAAAAGGAATTTATTTCTTCGTTGTTCGAAGCGTGGAAAAAGAAGGATATGAATATGATCCTTCCCTTAACTTAGAAACCTATGATTACTGGATAGAAAAGCCAGGCAAGAAATCTCACTGGCTTATCAAGTTTTTTAGAAATTTAGCTTTTAAATAGAGTTTTCTCACCTAGGGAAGTTGTTTAGGAAAGAAGATTGAAAATTTCCTGATAAGCCTCTTTAGAAAGACCTTTTTCCTTTGCTATCTTAAGCGTTGTCTTCCCCACTTCTTTATAAAAAGGCAAAAAATCTGGGAGAGATTTTTCAATAACTTGCAAATGCTTTCTCACCGTATCTACATCTCCTCGGGCAATAGGACCAGTTAAAGCTTCAACAGCTCCCCTCGCTTCAATATTATCAAGTGTTCCTTGTATTAAAGGTTTCATCGCTTGCCAGGCTTCCCTTTCCTCAATCCCAATTCTTTCGTAAAACTTAAATGCAGCGTACATCAAAGCATCCAGATAATTACAAGCTATACAAGCAGCTGCATGATACAAAGGTTTATCCTCATCTTTCACCTCAACTGCCTTCCCTCCCACTGCCTTTACTAATTCCTTAGCTACTTTTAAAACTTCCTCTTTTCCTGTTATCCCAAAGACAGTGCCCGGAATTTTTTTAATACCCGCTTCTATACTGGGAAAGGTTTGCATAGGATGGAGAGAGCCTATAAAAGCACCTAAGTCTTGAGCAGGTTTTAAAATATCGATTGAGAGTGCGCCACTTAAGTGATAAACAAATTGGCCCGACTTAAAACCACCTTCTTCACTTACCTTTTCCACAACTTTTGAAACTGCGTCATCATTGGTAGAGATAAAGATAATTTCCCCTCTTTCTACAGCCTCTTTTGGCTCAAGTGTAAAGAACTCAGCTTTTAAATATTTTTTTGCTCTTTCCAAGGAATTCTCTGTACGGCTAGCTACAGCTGCAATAGGATAACCCCTTCTCTGAAGATGAAAAGCTAAAGATGTTCCTACTTTGCCTGCTCCGATAACAACTATCTTTTTCAACTCACTCCCACCCTACATTAAAACAGAATAAAGATTTTAGACTGAAGACGGAAGTTAAAACATAATATCCTTAGGAAGAATTTTTGCTTCAGTCTTAACTCTTCCGTCTTAATTTCCCCTTAACCCTCGAAATTTTTGAGATTTTTACTGGTGTTCCTTTGAGCTCAGGAATTCCCGACTTTTCATCAAGCTCAGGACTTGTAAGAACATTAACCGGAATTTCTTTAAAATGAAAAGTAGAAAAGAGCATCTTTGGTGGGACTTTGTGAGATAACTTCACTTCCGCCTTAATCTTTCCTCTCGGGTTTTCAATCTCAACAATATCCCCATCTGAGAGACCCACCTCTTGAGCATCGAAAAAGTTTATCTCCACATAACCTTTAGGAAAGAGGGAGTTCAATCCTTTACTCCTTCGGCTCATTGTCCCGGTATGATACTGAAAGAGAGAACGTCCAATGATGAGGAGAAAGGGATAATCTTCATCTTGAACTTCAATTGGAGGGATGTATTCAACGGGAACGAAAAGACCTTTCCCCCGAGCAAATTCGTCCTCATGTAGACAACGGGTGCCTGGATGCTCAGGGTGAAAACAAGCCCACTGCAAGCCGTTTCTCTTCAATCGATCATACGTTATTCCTGCATAAGTTGGAACAAGCTCATTTATCTCATCCATAATCTCCTTTGGGCTTTTGTATGCCCAATGAGCTCCCATGCGGTTTGCCAAATCAACGATTATCTCCCAGTCAGCACGAGCTTCGCCCGGCGGCTCAACTGCTTTCCTTATCCGCTGCACCCTTCTTTCTGTACTGGTAAAAGTACCGTCTTTTTCGGCAAATGATGCACCTGGCAAAATAACATCTGCAAACTCAGCCGTTTCCGAAAGAAAGATATCCTGTACCACTAAAAAGTCCAGATTTTTAAGTGCTTCTTCAACATGCTTTAAGTTAGGATCAGAAATGACGGGATTTTCTCCCATAATAAACATGGCCTTCAATTTTCCTTCCTCAACAGCTTCCATCATCTTCACCACTGAAAGCCCCCCATCTTTTGGAAGTGTGCATCCCCACCTCTTCTCAAATCTCTTCCTTTTTTTACTATCAGTTAATCTGGCATAACCAGGCAAAACATTGGGTAGAGCTGCCATATCGCAAGCGCCCTGCACATTATTCTGACCCCTCAAGGGTGAAAGACCTGTGCCCGGCTTACCTACATTTCCAGTGAGCATTACAAGATTGGCTAAAGCCATCACGTTATCTGTTCCTCTCACATGCTGAGTAATACCCATAGCATAAATGACCACGCCTTTCTCCCGACGAGCAAACATCATAGCAGCTTTCTCTATATTTTCTGCAGAAACGCCGGTTATCTTTTCTACCTTCTGGGGGGTGTACTTTTCTAAAATTTTTGCATATTTATCAAATCCCTCAGTCCTTTTCTTAATAAAATCCTTATCATAAAGATCTTCCTTCAAAATTACGTGAGCAATGCCGTTGATAAGAGCAATGTCTGTTCCAGGTCTCTGACAGAGCCATATGGAAGCATAATCTGTAAGCTTAATCTTTCTGGGGTCAGCTACGATTAAATCTGCTCCATTGAAAACGGCTTCTTTAATCGCTAAAGCCACAATGGGGTGAGCTTCTGTAGTATTTGATCCGATGACAAAGATAGCTTCGGCCTCTCTTATATCTTCAATTGAGTTTGTCATCGCTCCACTTCCAAAACTGGTGACGAGACCCGTCACTGTAGGAGCGTGTCACAAGCGGGCACAGTGATCAATATTGTTTGTCCCGATAACAGTTCGAGCTAGCTTTTGAAGAAGGAAGTTTTCCTCATTAGTACACTTGGCTGAAGAAAGAAAACCTATTGCCTGGGGTCCATACTTCTTTTTTATTTGATTGAGTTTCTTCGCTACTAAATCAAGTGCCTCATCCCACTTAGCTTCTTTAAAACTTTTACCCTTCCTTATTAAGGGTTTTTTTAACCTCTCAGGATGATGAATAAATTCCCACCCAAAACGCCCTTTTGAACACAAGTTACCTCGATTATGAGAGTCTAAAGGAGACGTAACTCCCACAACCTGACCATTTTTAACCTTGAGCTCCAAAACGCAGCCACAACCACAGTAGGGACAAACCGTTTCTACCTTTTTAAACTCCCATTCCCTTCCTTTTCCTATCTCCAAGCGAGAAACAATGGCAGCCGTGGGACAAGTAGAAAGACACTGTCCGCAGAATTCACAGTTCGTGAGAGAAAGTGGCTCATCAAAAGCCGTTCCCACTACGGTTTTAAATCCTCGATTAATAAAAGTGTAGGCAAAGATCCCCTGCACTTCTTCACAAATCCTTACGCATCTCCCGCAAAGAATGCACTTCTCCCTTTCTCTAAAGATAAGAGGGTTGTGGTCTTCTAACAGCATCCAAGGTTTCTCCCCATCATAGGGAGATTTTCTCACTCCATATTTATACGCTAAATCCTGCAGGGCACAGTCTCCACACCTCTCGCAGGTAAGGCAATCTTCGGGATGCGTGGATAAGAGAAGTTCTATTACCTTCTTTCTAATTTTGTAGAGAGTCACCGAGTTAGAAGTTACTTCCATTCCTTCTCTTACCAATGTGGCACAAGCCGGCTGGAGTTTTCTTTCTCCTTTTATCTCCACCAAGCATAAACGACAAGCACCGTATGGTTTAAGGCGCGGATCAAAGCAGAGATGAGGAATTTCAATACCCGCTTCTAAAGCAACTTCTAGTAATTTTCGTCCTTCTTCAGCTTGTATTTTTTTACCGTCTATAAAGATATCTACCATTTTCATCCCTCTCCTTTTTTCTTCTTTTAGCTCGGGCGCCAAGTTCTGCCAGAATGCAATCTACAAGGTCACGAACTACAGAAGCAATGTCTGAAATAGAAAGGATTCCTACAAGTGTTCCTTCTTCAACCACAGGAAGATATCTGATTTCTAGTTCTTCAAGAAGAAATGAAGCTCTAGAAAGCTCCATATCAGGAGGAACGGAAATTAAATTCTCATCCATTACCTCACTTACTCTTGTTTCAACAGGATCTTTTTCCTCTCCTGCTACTGAAAGTGCTATCATTCTCTCAGTTACTATTCCCACTATTTCTCCCTTCTTTACCACAAGGAGAGAACTTACTTTCTTTTCTTCTAAAAGTCTCGCTGCTTCTTTCACCGATTTGTTTGACTCTATCACTACTGGTTCCTTTGTCATCACATCTCTTACCTTCATCTTTCCTCCTCAAACCTGATAAATAGCTTCAAAGGCGCATTTACTTTTACAAATCCCACAGCGGATACACTTTTCCTCCAGTATTTTGTGAGGCTCTTTTCTCTCACCCACAATAGCTTCTACGGGACAGTGTTTCTTACACACACCGCAGCCTGTACAGAGCTTCTCATTAATCATAAAGATGGTAAGCTCTTTACATACTCCCGCAGGGCAGTGCTTCTCTCTTACATGTTCTTCATATTCATCCCTAAAGTATCTTAAAGTAGTGAGAACAGGATTTGGACCTGTCTGCCCTAAACCGCAAAGAGAAGCTGTTTTTACTACCACAGCTAATTCCTCAAGTTCACTCACGTCTTCTTCACTTCCCTTACCTGAAGTAATCTTTTGCAGTATTTCCAACATTCTTCTTGTTCCCACCCTGCACGGAACGCATTTTCCGCAAGACTCATCTTGGATAAAGGTAAGGAAATATCTAGCTAAATCGACCATGCAAGTTGAATCATCCAAAACTACCATTCCACCTGAACCCATGATAGCCCCGTACTCTGTCAAAGATTCGTAATCAATGGGGAGAGAAAGTAAATCTTCTGGAAGACAACCTCCAGAAGGACCGCCAATTTGAACTGCCTTAAATTTACCTTCCCCTTTAATTCCTCCCCCAACTTCAAAAACAATTTCCCTTAAAGTAGTGCCCATAGGAACTTCTACTAAACCTGTATTTCTAATCTTTCCAGTAAGAGCAAAAATCTTTGTTCCTTTACTTCGCTCAGTTCCTATAGCGCTAAATTTTTCTGAACCATTAACAATAATCCAAGGGACATTCGCTAAGGTTTCCACATTATTTATACATGTAGGTTTTCCCCACAAACCAGACTGTGCAGGAAATGGGGGTCTCAGTCGAGGCATCCCCCTTTTTCCTTCTATAGAAGTAATAAGAGCAGTCTCTTCACCACAAACAAATGCACCAGCACCCTCTTTCACTTCTATCTCAAATGAAAATTTTGAGCCTAAAATATTCTGGCCCAAAAAGCCTTTTTCCTCCGCCTGATTAATGGCTATCTTTATTCTCCTCACCGCCAGAGGATACTCTGCTCGCACATAAACAAATCCCTTCTCAGCTCCCACAGCATAACCTGCGATAATCATTCCCTCGATTACACGGTGAGGATCACCCTCAAGTACACTCCTATCCATAAATGCTCCGGGGTCACCTTCGTCAGCGTTACAAATAACGAATTTTTCTTCACCAGGTGACTCCCTGACAAAACTCCACTTTAGACCGGTAGGAAAACCAGCTCCTCCCCTCCCCCGGAGCCCTGAACGCTTAATACAATCAATCACCCACTCAGGCGTTAAACTGGAAATTGCCTTTTTTAGCCCTTCATAACCACCTGTTTTTAAATAATCTTCGATATTCTCTGGGTTAATACGACCACAATTTTGGAGGACTATTCTCTTCTGCCTTTTGTAGAAGTTTATTTCGCGATAGTACGGAACCTTTTCTCCGGTGACCGGATCGGTGTAGAAAAGCTCTTCTAGGAATTCTCCTTTTAAGATGTGCTTCTCAATAACTAAAGGCACGTTTTTCACATCGAGATGAGGGTAAAAAACACCTTCAGGATAGATGACAACAATGGGTCCCTGCTCACAGAAACCATGACAGCCGCTTGAGATTATCTCAATATCAAGTTTTCTTCTCCTTATCTCTTTAAGAAAGGCTTCCTTAAGCTGTGCAGAGCCAGCAGATAAACATCCTGTACCCGCACAAATTAGAATCTTTCTCTTTCCTTTTGCTTTCCTCATCTATCCCTTTTATTCAAAGTTTTAATCTAAATAAGAATGGCAATAAAGAATCTCGTTTCGAAAAACAAGAGCAGTTTTAAGTGTGGCCATTAAATCCTTGTCCAGTGGATTTAAGATAGCACCATCAAGACCAACAGCCATGAGCATAGCGAGAAGAGTTCTATCAAGCCAACTTTTAACCGAATCAGGAGTGGAGTTAGAAACATTGGAAAGCCCAACTACCGTTTTGGGAGGAGGATCTGCCAGCTGCTTAAAAACCTTGATAGCCTCCATTACTTCCTGTGCATCCTTCTGAGCAACAGAAACAGGTAAAACTAAGGGGTCGAGATATAAATCCTCCGTAGGAATACCTTTCTCCATCGTCTTCATCAAGATTTCTGTAGCTACAGCTGCTCTTTCATTTGCATCCCGGGGAATGCCTTCAGAAGTTAAGCAAAGCCCAATCAAAGCTGCATTATACTTAGCCGCTAAATCTGACATCTTCTCCAATCTTTCAGGGTCACCGGAAGCAGAATTAACAATTGCCTTACCCTTGTGGACTTTAAGTCCTGCTTCCATCGCTTCATAGTTCGTCGTATCGAGAGAGAGGAGAACGTCAATCTCAGATTGAATAGTTGTGACTAGCCATTCCATTAACTCAGGTCCACCCTTTGTAGCAGGGCCGACGTTGATGTCCAAATAGTTTGCTCCTGCTTCAACTTGATTTCTAGCCATTTCTAGGATTGGCTCGGGGTTTCTTTCCTGCATCGCTTTCCCCAAACTTCTGGACATTACATTGATTTTCTCTCCAATTATTATCATTTACCTTCCCTCCTTAACTTTCTTATTATTCTCCTAGCTTTTTCTGCCCCCATCTTGGCGTGAACACCTACTTCATTCACCACCATCACGGGAGCAAGGCTACAACATCCCAAACAGTTAACAAACTCTAAGGTAAAAAGGCGGTCTTTTGTAGTTTCACCTTCTTCTACACCCAGTTCATCCTTCACCGCTTCTGCCACTTCGTCTGCTCCTTGAACATGGCAGGCAGTCCCCTGACAAACTCTAATCACATGCTTCCCCCGCGGTTTTAAAGAAAACTGTGAATAAAAAGTGGCCACACCAAAGAGGTGGCTCAAAGGAATTCCCCCTTCTTGAGAAAGAATTTCTAAAGTCTCGCGAGAGAGAAAACCTAACTCTCTCTGAAGAGAGAGAAGAAGAGCAATTGTTTCTCCTTCACCACCTCGCTCCTTTATTACCTTTTTTATTTTTCTCTTCTCCTTCTCAGTAAGGGTATGCTCAATTATCTCGTCCATTTCTCACTCCTGATATTTTTACTATTTCCGGAACTATTTCTTCCCAACCAATCGCCATAATGTGAATACCTGAAACCCCTTCAATTTCTTTAACTCTCTCAATCATTTCAAGACAGATTTTTAAACCCTCTTCTTTCTTATCCTGAGCCTCTTCCATTCTTTTGATAATTTCATCAGGTACGCTCACGCCAGGCACAAAATTCTTCATGTATTTTGCCATTCCCAAAGATTTGATAGGAGCCACGCCCGCTAAAATAAAAGATTTTTCTGTAATTCCTCTCCTCCTTACTTCTTCCATCCACTGGCTGAACTTTTCAATATCGTAAACTATTTGAGTTTGAAAAAACTCCACTCCAGCCTGAACCTTTCTTTCCATCTGAATTAAGTGAGCTTCCATAGGTTCATTGAAAGGGCTGGCAGCAGCTCCTATGAAAAATTCCGGGTTCTTCGATAACTCCTTCTCATTAAGGAGTTTGCCTTCGTCTCTCATCTTTTTGGTAAGCCTTATGAGTTGTTGGGAATCGAGGTCAAAAACACCCTTCGCTTCAGGATGGTCGCCGATTGAAGGGTGATCACCTGTAAGGAGTAAAACGTTTCTTATTCCAAGAGCGCTTGCACCTAAAAGATCACTCTGTAAAGCAAGTCTATTCCTGTCTCGACAAGTGATTTGAAAAACAGGTTCTAAATCCTCCTCAAGCATCAAAACACAAGCAGCCAAAGAGCTCATATAAACAACGGCCGATTGATTATCAGTCACATTTGCTGCATCGACATAAGGTTTAAGCAAGCGTGCTTTTTCCCTTACTTTCTCAGGTTCAGCTCCTCGAGGAGGACCAAGCTCTGCGGTCACGGCAAACTTTTTTTCAGATAAAACTTTACTTAAAGATGAAACTGTGCTCATTCTTGTGACCACCTTCCTGGTCTCCCTTTTTTAGACCAATTTTTAGGATTTATAAAGAATTTGAATTCATTCTCTTTCCCAATCACTCTTAACCGCTCATATATTTCAATCCAAGCACAAGGCACATCTGGTGAAACCTCACACTTCCCATTATGCGAACCTCCACAGGGACCGTTTAAGAGTCCTTTAGCACAACGCGTTATAGGACAAATGCCTGCAGTATATCCAAGTACACATTCTCCACACTGCTGACAAACTTCGAGAAAACTGCCTTCTATCTCTAAACCTAAGAAAATAGTGTTCACTCCAGGAAAAACAGGCTTATCCAGCTCACCAGATACCCTCTGAACACCAAAAGCGCAACTTAGAACAATTACTGCGTCGGAATTTTTGATTGCTTCGTTTTCTTCATGCAAAGCTTTTTTGGTTAACAAATCGCAAACTGTAGGAAGCACTACACTTCCAGTAACTTTATATTTTTCCCCAGATAATTTTTTTCCTAGCTCCTTAACTTCTTTTTCTCCACCAGTTTTACACAGTGTGGTACAGGTTCCACAACCAATTAAAAAAACATTTTTAGCTTTGCCTAAATATCCTTTTATTTCTTCGTATGATTTTGACTCCGTAATAATCCTCATCTAACTCTCTCCTTTACCCTAGGCATAGCCAAAACTGCTCCACGACGACAAACTTCTCGACATGCCCCACACTTAATACATAAATTTGAGAGAATCAAATGAATCTCACCCTTTTCACCTTTAATTGCTCCTATTGGACACGTTTTCACACAAGCATGACATCCATCACACAGATTCTCATCAATAACAAAAGCGACTAAATCACGACAGATTCCTGCTGGGCAAACTCCCTCCAAATGTTTCATATACTCCTCTCTAAAATAACGTAAAGTTGTAAGAACCACATTTGGAGCTGTCCCTCCTAATGCACAAAGAGAGGTTTCTTTCACCCATTTACTGATATGCTTTAGCATTTCTAAGTCTTTTTCTTCACCCTTACCACTGGAAATCTTCTTCAAAATTTCATACATCTCATTTAACCCTATGCGACAAGGGACACATTTCCCACAAGATTCGCTTCGAGTAAAATTAAGAAAATAAAGAGCCACATCAACCATACAAGTTAAATCATCTAAAACTATCATGCCACCGGAACCCATTATTGAACCAGCAGTAGTAAGTGATTCAAAGTCAACAGGTGTGTCTAAAAAATCTGCGGGCAAACAACCCCCTGAAGGACCACCAATTTGCACCGCTTTGAAATCCTTACCTCCCAGGATCCCACCTCCAATTTCATAGATTATTTTACGTAAAGTAATCCCCATAGGTACTTCTATTAATCCATTCTTCGCAACTTTCCCAGTTAGAGCAAAAACCGCTGTGCCTTTACTCTTTGCTGTTCCAATACTTGCAAACCAGTCTGCACCTTGAGTGATAATTTGAGGAACATAAGCATAAGTCTTCACATTGTTAAGTAATGTAGGTTTATTCCATAACCCTACTTCAGTAGTGCGAGGACGTGGAGTTGGTTTTGGCATTCCCCTCTTACCTTCAATAGAAAGAACAAGGGCAGTAGACTCACCACAAACAAACGCGCCTGCACCCTGAAAAATTTCTATATCGAAATCGAAATTGCTACCTAAAATACTTTTACCCAAGAAGCCTTTCTCCCTTGCTTGAGCAATAGCAATTTGCAAGCGCTTTACCGCTAGTGGATATTCTGCACGAATATAAATAAAACCTTTTTTCGCACCCACTGCATAACCAGCAATAATCATTCCTTCCAAAAGAGAGTGAGGATCGCTCTCTAATATACACCTATCCATAAACGCTCCGGGGTCACCTTCATCTGCATTGCAAATTATATATTTCTCTTTGCTTTTTGCTTTACGACATGCTTTCCACTTTCGACCTGTAGAAAAACCTGCACCTCCTCTACCTCTCAAACCTGAAGCCAAAATTTCCTCCACCACCTCATCAGGCTGAAGAGAAAAAACATCTTGAAGTGCTTGATATCCACCTTCAGTTTGGTAGTCCTCTATCTCCTCAGGATTAATGAGTCCACATCTTTTTAACACTATTCTGGTTTGGCCCTTGATAAAATCATCTAAATAATTATTCCCATCAAAAATAATCTTATTTTGGGGTAATTGCCCTTGGCGAAGATTCTGCCAAATTTGAGGCACTTCCTTGGAAGTAACAGGGCCAACAATAAATCGACCAAAAGTCCCTTCTATATTTATCACCGGTTCTCTGTAACATAAACCTAAACAGCCCACTATATCTACCTCGAATTCACCTTGAGGAGAGAGGCGCTGCCAAGCTTGAAAAACCTCTTCTGCTCCCGCAGCTAATCCACAGGTACCTGAACCAACTCTAACTTTAGTTACCTTAAAACTTTTCTCTTTAGGCATTAATGCTTTCACCCTTTTTACCCAAATATTTATTTAAAGTTTTTTTTATCACCTTTCCCTTTCCAAGATTTGAAAACTCTGTTTTTACCCCTTATTCCATAGCCTCTAAACTTCCTAGTTCGATCAATCTTTTCCCTCTGCTCTAAGCTCCTTAACTAACCTTCTTACCTTCCCACGACTCATGCGGCCATATATTCGCTCGTTTACACTTACCACTGGTGCTAAACTGCATGATCCCAAACAGTAAACCCTCTCTACAGTAAAATTGCCATCAGGTGTAATCTCACCTTCACTAACTCCCAACTCCTCACAAAGAGCATCTAATATCCTTCTCCCCCCTTTAACATGACAAGCAGTACCGTGACAAACATGTATTAAAAATTTTCCTGCGGGAGTTAGTCGAAACCGCGAATAAAAAGTAGCTACTCCAAAAATCTGTGAAGAGAAAACGTCTAAGGTTTCAGCTATTCTTTCCACCATTTCCTCTGAAATGTAACCTTGTTCCTCCTGAACTCTTTGCAACTCCTTGATTAGATTTTTCTTTCCTTCCAAAGTTGAATTTTGAAATTTATTCATCTATCACCTCTAAACTTCGCAATAAAAGGATTTTTTCTAACTTGGAGAGTGAGTCGTTTACCTCAGGGCTAAAAGTGAAAGAGAAAAATTCAGGAGGAAGCAATCTTTTTATTTTAGCTCTTCCCTGCAATTCTCCTTCTTCCTTCAACTTTAACTTAACCTTCTGGCCTTCTTTTATCCCCTTCTTCACTGCATATTCCTGAGACACACCAACTTCCTTCTCCGAAGAAAGTTTACCTAGTGAAGATTTTTCAATTAAAGTATTTGTATTAAATCTATAAATATTTCTGTTAATAACCAGCTTATGCTGATTTTTTTGCGTGGAAATTGTTTGATTCCTCGCAAAAGTTTTTTCTTTTTCCATAATAAAAGGAGAAGAGATTTTCTTCATTTCCGCCCTTGCTTCCTCAACTGAAGAAAGACCTATTCCTCCAATCCCTCTTGCTAAAGAAAGAATTATTTCCCCATCAGGCAAAGACTCTCCTTCTCTCTTCCGAAACGGCTTAAAACGCCTTTCTCTGCCTCTCACATCTATAAAAGTTCCTTCCTTCTCCGCGAATGAAGATGCAGGTAGAATAATATCTGCATAATTTGCTGTTTCAGTTAAGAAGAGATCGGAAACTATCAAAAAATCCAAATTTTTAAGAATTTTTCTCCCCTGAGGTAAACTTGCTGCAGGGTTTGCTCCCATTACAAAAAGAACTTGCAAATGCCTTTTCTCAATCCCTTCCCAAATCTGTAACCAATTCATTCCCCCATCAGGAAGCTTCACTTTCCAAAAATTTTCAAATTTTTCTTTTTCCTTCTCGTAAGAAACGCCTCCCGGAAGAAGATAAGGAGAAACCCCAGCTCTCCAAACCCCATTAGAATTGCATTGCCCACTCAAAATCTTTATCTGAGAAGGAGTTTTCGAGCCACAAATAGAAGCAAGTTCAGAAAGCTTCTCTAAAAATATAACCGCTTCGTCTCCCATTAAAATGCCACTTCCTATAAGAAAAATAACTTTTTTAGAACTTTTAAGAAGATTCAATAACTCTCTATATTCATCTATCTTTTTCTTAATCCCCAAGATAAGTTTTTTCACCAAGTCCACATCTTTTCCTTGAGGAATCTGAATAAATTTCTTAACAAATTTAGAAAATTTATTATTAACTACGTCAACCTGTATAGATTTGCGCTTCCCCAAAAACCATTCCTGCTTCAGCTTCATAGCAATAATTGGATATGTCTCTTCAAGATTAACTCCAAAAATAAATACTACGTCTGCCTCCTCAATTTCTTCTAGGGAAACGCTCAGGCTCTGGAGAGGAAGACCTGTTCTAAAAATCACTTCAGGAGGACGACATATATTCACTAGACTATCTAAATTATTACTCCCTAAACCTACTCTTATAAGCTTTTGAAAAAGGTAAAGTTCTTCAACAGTGTTTTTCCCTGAAGTCAAAGCTGCAAAATTTAACTTTTTTTCTTTTACATGGCGAAATTTTTTGCTTGCAAAGTCAATAGCTTCTTCCCAACTCACTGATTTTAATCCATCTGAACCACGCACCATAGGCTTAAGTACTCGATTTGGACTATTAACAAAATCAATACCAAATCTTCCCTTTGCACAAATGCCAGTTTTTTCCTCTTTTTCCTCCTGAGTAATCTTTCCAGAAATTATTTGATGTCTGCAGGTTTTAACTTCAATAGAGCATCCGCACGCACAATATGGGCAAATGGTTTCAAAAATAGACGTTTCTTTCCCACACTCTCTTCGCTTTTTTTCTTCTAAAGCACCTACCGGACAAACATCGAGGCAAAGACCGCAAAAAACGCAATCAGATTGATGTAATGGGTGCTCAAATGAAGTAGTGGGTCGTGTTTCAATACCTCGATATGCATAATCGATTGCTCCATTCACCTGCCATTCCTGACAAGCACGGATACAACGTCCACAAAGAACACATTTTGAAATATCTCGCACAATAAGAGGAGTATCGGCTTCGATGGGAATAAACTTGCCAACCTTCAAATATGGAGTAAGAGGCACCTCTAATTTCATTGCTAACTGCCGTAACTCACATAAATTCCCCTTACCGCAAACAAGACAATTATCAGGATGATCTGTTAAAAGGAACTTTAGCATTTCTCTTCTTGCTTGAATTACACGGGGAGAATCGGTCTCAATTACGAGTCCGTCTTTAACAGAAGCAATGCAAGCAGGAATTAACTTTCCCCTTTTTTTATCTTCCACGAGACAAATTCGACATGCGCCTAAGGGAGTCAATTGAGAAAGATGACACAGCGTAGGAATCTCAAATCCTGCTCTTCGCGCCGCTTCTAATAAGGTAAGCCCCTCTTTCGCCTTTATTTCTTTTCGATTGATAGTAAGACTGACCAAAAATCCTCCTTTAATTAACAGACCAATTTCTTAAAAAAGTAGGGATTTCTGCTGCCTCTCTGGGACCCACAATAATTTCAAAGTCGGGAAGCTCATCTTCCAGCGCTCCTTTCATCTGAGCTACGAATCCTGGAATGACAATCTTTTTATGATTAATCTTTTCCAAAACATTTTGCTTCTTTACAAACTCTGCTACCTTTTCAGGAGTGAGTTTCCCCGCTGACCAAGCAGTAAGAACAGATAAACCTTCCGTATCAACCACCCCCAGCCAGGTGGGAACTTTACTCGACTCAATCTCTGAAGAAACAATGAAATATGTAAGAGAGAAGTTCACTGTAACCAGAAAGGGGGAGTTTTCACTAGGAGTTCCGATAGAGTAAACTTTCTCCTCCACCTGCATAGGTCTTTGAGGGTCAGTGTAGATATTCTGCCGCAAGACAAAGAGGGGATAGGAAAACTCAGGTGAAATTTCCGAAACGACTACAATGCCCCCATATTTTGTTATGTAGGTAGCAGTGTGGGAAAACTGCAGATACTCGTCGCTGCTTTCAAAACAAGGAAAAGCAATCACAGGATAACCAAGGGAGCGCATTTTCTTCTCAATAGCTGCTCTTCTGACAAGGACAAGATTTTTAAAGGTCTGTGAAAGACTGCGGCTTCCTGGATCAATAACCACATCTTTTATTCCCAAGCCTTTAATTTTTTCTGTAAGCTCAGAAACTTCCTCTAAGCTCTCCCCTTTCACAACTAAAGGTAAGCTTAATTCCTTCGCCAGGGAAGCAAAGTCAGAAAAGTTATCTTTATTTGCCGCGTAAAGAAGAGGACGATTTTCCTTTATTTTTTCAGCTGCTTTTTTTAAAACTCCTAAATCCTCACACATTAATATAAGAGGAAACCCTGTCTTGGAAACGGTATCAACCAAGGAAAGGTATTTTTCTTCGTCCCCACTTTGATAGTGAAGAGCAAACAAGTCAGCTTGAAGAATTTGGCCCACTCTCTCGAAAGAAGCCTTTTTAAAAGCGTTTATTTTTTCTTCCACTTCATTAAGAGAAAGCTCATCAGAAAGATAGAGAGCAATGCCACAAGGATTAAAGAAAGTCTTTTCATGTCGATACATCACAAGTTCACCGCCCACCTTTAGAGCCATGTCTCCACTTCCAATCTCCACAGTTCTTATGGGAGGTGCAGCTGCCTCAGCAAGTTCTTCCTTCACTTCATCAGTAACGTACGGACAAGCATCAATCTCTGCCTGCCCTGCAGCTAACTTCATAGCAAAAGCCAAGCAGGTGGGAACTCCACATTCACCACAGTTCTTTTTAGGTAGCATCTTAAAGATCTCTAAACCGGAAAGGGTCACCTCTTCTTCACATCCTAAAGTAAAGCCGGTAAGCCTAAAGCGGGATGCTCCACTTTTTGCATAAACTCAAGGACTTCCTCCTCGCTCTGAGCCACCGTCTCATCAGCTATTTTCTCCACTAAATCGGACACACCTAGCTCCTTGGCTCTCTTCTCTAAAACTGGTTTAAGTTCTTCCTTAAGTTCTTTGGGCATCCAAACAAGTCTTAGAAGCCCTCCATCAGCCGAGATAAATTTCTTACTACCAAGATAAGCTTTACCAACTCCCATAAAACCTGGAGTCTGCTGACCACCTCCCACCATTCCGGCAAGAGTGGAAAAGGTCATACCCACTGGTGTCATGCCAGTGTACCCTCTCTGAACCGCCATAATCCCGTTAGCCGCAGGAAGAATAGCCAGAATAACCTCAAAACAACCACAGCAAGTCATGGGATCATGCATCATAGAATAGAGGGAAACCCGCTCTATCTTCCCATGTGAATTCTCCCGTACAAACTTATTAATGCCCTCCCACATTCCTTTCTCAGGATCAATCAATGCGCCTTTCTCAATGGGCTGATTTGGACCTGTAGGTTCAATCTCAAAGTGGGCTCTAGTATCCAACCAAGTATAAGCGCCACAAAGCCCAATTCTTTCTGGAGAAACCACACAAACATGGGCGGGAGCAAAACTTTGGCAAAGGGTGCAACTGTAAAAAACATCTACTGCATCGTCAGTTAAAGTCTTTAAACGCTCGTCCCTTTCATGAAAGATTTCTCGAGCTTTTTCCCTCAGCTCGTTAACTTTGGACTCCTCGGTGTAGATTTGAACCTCAACTTTGTCCACCACTCTTCCATATTCAGAGAGAAGTGAAGCTCTCACTACCTCGCCCAAGTGCTTAAGTTTAAATCCTGCTTTGGCTGCATCTTTACTTATCCTCACCCAGTTAATATCACGCTGACC
>Ga0180901_1194_pt1 | contig 17193 bp, 15 predicted proteins | sample Deesub1362A_J573_FD_124299 | JGI IMG/M metagenome (GOLD analysis project Ga0180901, IMG submission 124299) | Unclassified bacterium JdFR-66
ATTTGAAGAATCAACACTGACTCCAATAAAAGGTTTTCTTGGACTCAATAATTCAAAATCTTTGCTAACCACCTCTTTATAACTTCCATTCCAATTTTTAATTCGAGAGTTAACTTCAGCGTTTTTAACAAGGACAGTGGCTCTTTCAGAACAGTGGGCGCTGACAAAATACCTCCCATTTCCTCCAGGAACCACATTAAAGTGAAACTTTTTTCTTTCCAAGAACCAGTCAGCTATTTCGGAAAGTTTTTCTATCCAAACTCCAGGCCTAAGTTCTCTGGCACAACTTAAAACCTCCCCCAAAGGCTTAATCAAAAATGGTGCTCTTTCGTGGTGTAGTTGAATGACGAACAATTCTCCCCTCTCGTAACTTGCTTCTAAAATCTTTGTCCAAATGGAAGCAATAGCTTCTGTTTCTATAATTCCAAGTCTGTCAACCATCATTTCATCGTCAGGCAAAGAAACCGGTATCTCCACTACCTTGCCCAGGAGTCTTGGTAAAGATGGGTAAAGAGAAGTATTTTTAGCCCCGTAGAGCTTTAACACTTTCTGATAAGCTCTCCACTGCCTGGAAGTAAATTGCGACCTTTCTAACACTTCCCAATTGACAACCTCGCTGCTCTCCCACTTAAAACCAATCTGATTAACCGCCTCCAGAGTCAACTTATTAAAGCGAAGATAGGGTAAGCGAAACCCTTCAAAATGAACTTTATTTCTTTCAAAAAGTTCAGTAGATTCCTTTAAATGTTCTATTTGTGTTTGGAGTGGAAGCTGTGAATAGTCTGTATGAACAAGACCATGAATAGCAAACTCAACTCCTCTTTCCTGAAGAGACTGAACCAACTCTGGATGCCGATTTAAAACCACTGCTGTAATTGTTAAAGTAGGGGAAACATTATGCTGCTCACAAACGTTTACAATCATATTCAAGTAAGAAGCTATTTTTTTCTCCCTAAACCCAAAACGCTGAAAAACCAAAGGAATTCTTTTTACAAAAACTGAAGGACCTTTTGACCTCCACGAAAAGCTAGCTAGATTCACTTTACATTACCTCCCGAGCGTGCCTGTTTAAGGCTAGCAATGGGCAGTTTCCCTATTTCCTTTGCGGGACAACCTGCAACGATAGTATAAGGAGGAACACTTTTGGTCACCACGGCACCAGCTCCCACAACTGCCCCTTCACCAATCTCGATCCCAGGAAGTATAATTGCCCCAGCTCCAATCCAGGCATCGTCTTTTATAACCACATTTCCCCTTTTGGTCGGAGCTATAGATTTTATTCGAGAAAAATTTGGATAACTTTGAAGGACTACAATAACACGAGGAGCAATAGCTACTCGATTCCCCACCATTAACTTTTCCCCTCCCGTGTTGTCATCTACTATGCATAAACCCTTCCCTACCCAGACGTTTTTCCCAATTTCATATCCTGCTAATTTAAGCGCCAAAATTCTCACGCTGTTAAAGGGAAAGTTTGTCAAGTTTTTAAACACTTTCTTAAAAAAGATTAACATCCTACCACCTTATTTACCTTATTGATCAACTTTTCTTTTACTTTTTCCCATCGATAAGCTTCATATAACTTTTGAGAATTTTTAACTAAAGTCTCTTTTAAAGTTTTGTCTTTATAAATTTTCCATATACACTCTGCTAAACTTCTTTCATCTCCAGGTTTAAAGTACATCACTGAACTATTTGGAAAAGTAAAGCGAATAATTTCAGTTTCACTTGTGACTACTGGAATTCCAAGATGTATGTATTCAAAAATTTTAGTTGGAAAGGCAAAGTTAGTATGCTCATCCTGCCTCAGAGAAACCACACCAACATCTGCTCTCACAAGATATTTCGAAATTTCAGCATGGTCAACATACCCTTTAAAAATTACCTGCTGTTGCAATCCAAGCTCACTAACTAATCTCTCCAGCTTATCTATCTCCTCGCCCCTTCCATATATTTCAAGGCAAATCTTAGGTATTTTTTCCTTCAACAATGCTACAGCTTTTATTGCTACATCTAAACCATATCGGTGAGCTATAGTTCCGTGATTGACTAATAAAAATTTCCCGCTTTCAACGTCTCCATTCTTTCTCTGACTAAAAAACTCGGGATCAGGGCTATTTTCAACTACTGTTATTTTGGACGGGTTGACTCCAGTCCTCTCTAAAATTTTCTTTTTAAAAAGATCATTAGCTATAAAAATGTGATCAGCAAAATAAACAGCTATCCTTTCAAAAGCGAATAAAACGTGTAATAGAAAATTTGAATTAAACTTTGAAATATAAAGCTCAGGAGTTAAATCATGAATATCTAATATTAATTTCGCTCCCAATACTTTCGGAAAAATCGTTATAAAAATAAGGGCATCAGGAGGGTTATGAATCCAAATTAAATGGTATTTTTTTCTAAAATGAAAAAGTGTCACATACAAAAAACTTAAAACAAAAAAGAAAAAGTAGCTAAGCATATAAATACTTTTATGGTGACCAAAATATTTGCGCAGGGGAATTTCTCTTATACCTATTCCAGCTATCTTACAACTCTCCTTGTGCAGAGCTTTTAAACAGAAAACATCGATTGAATATCCAGCTTCAGCTAGTGCCTTTGTTTCTCGGCGAACTCGAGGGTCGCTCCAGTAGTCATCATAAACAACCATACAAATTCTCTTACCCATGCTCTAAGTCCTCCTATTAAACGAAAAAATGCGATTTAACTGCTGCTTTCTTAAAAAATATCTTAATTCCTCGTCATAAAACCGCTTTTCGTCACTTAAATAACTTTTCAAATACCCCCACAACATACAAGCACCACCAATAAAATAGGGTCTCTGGAATAACTGTTTGGAAGCCCTCAGAAGCATAAACAAAGGATGATATCCTAAAAAGTAGCAACCTACGCCGTCCCGTATTCTCCCGCGTAAAACTCCTCCTGAAGAACCTATCGGTCTACAGTGAATTACTTTAGGCTCATCAAAACTTCTAGTTAACCAGCCTTTCATTTGGGCTCGCAGTTCATCGATAGTATCCCAACCCAAGACTTCTTCAATCCCCTTGATATCTTCAAAGCACTCTCTTCGATAAATCTTCGTAGCTCCCCTCACATGAAAATTAGGTACTTTTTCTTTTACCAATTTTCCCTTTCTCAACTCATAACAATGTCCTCCTGCTATTCCTAAATGAGGATTCTTCAAAAATCTCCGGAATATTTCTTCAAAGTAGTTTTTCTTCAATTGAAGGTCGCCGTCCAACTTAACTATGAAATCATATTCCTTAATATCAACGTAGTTTAAAGCGAAATTGAAAGCTCTTGCCTCCGCTGCTAGCAAAAGACGATCACCATTGTTCCCGATCTTTAAAGTGTCTCTCTTCCTGAGATAGAAAATGAAATCGTAAATTTCAGCATAGCTTTTCACAATCTTTGGAGTTTCATCTGTGGAAGCATCATCAACTATAATCCATTTCTTCGGCAACACAGTTTGAGAAACAACTGATTTTATAGTTTGCTCAATGTATCTTTCCTCATTACGAACAGGTGAGATTATTAAATACTTAATTTTGCTCAAATCGCCCATATTTCCCTCCAGAAAATAGAAACCCCACTTAACCTAGCCCGAAATTCCTCCAGCTTTTTTGGAGAAAACAATGCTCCTCCCAGGGAAAGAGATAACCTCAAAAGCCAATTTAAAAATAGAATTGAGGAAAGCAGCAACACCTTTGGTTTGGAGAAGTTCTTTTTATAATATTTCAACCTGCTGTCCAACCAATATGCAAAAAGTTGAGGATTATGCTTAGTTGCGCTCTCCAAATGAACAAAAACAGCCTCTGGATAATAGTAAATTTTCCAACCAGATTTTTTTAATCTTAAACACAAGTCTGTTTCTTCAGAATACAGGAAATATCTTTCATCAAAATACCCAATTTCTTCAAGAGCGTTTCGGCGGGCTAACATCACAGCACCTGAAACCCAATCAACTTCGCGGGCTTTTTCATAAAAATCTTTAGCATAAATGACTTCCCCAAACTTTTTACTCAAACCAGGAAAAATATGATGGAGAAAGAAGCACTCAAATAACTGATTCAGCACTGTAGGAAAATTTCGGATTGAGTACTGAAGAGAACGATCCACATTCAAAAGCTTTCCACTTGCTAAGCCAACTTCTGGCTTTGATTGTAGAAATTCTAAAAGATTTTTAATCGAACTATCGGAAGCGGTAACATCAGGATTTAAAAACAAAACATAATCTGTCTTACAAATTTGCAAAGCTTGGTTACAAGCTTTAGCAAAACCATGATTTCTTAAGTTCTGGATAATCTTTATTGTAGGAAACTGCCTCTGAACCTCTAATACTGTTTCATCCGAAGAATTATTGTCAACAAGTATAACCTCTAACATAAAATTTGACTCAAGAAGAGAATTTAAACACCTTTTCAAATACTTCCCGCTATTATAGGAGACTATAACTACAGTCAAATCACTCTCAATTTTATTCGCATTCGTCGATACCTTATGTTTTGACTCTTTCAACCTTACTTACTCCCCTTTCTTGAAGAAACTCCCCTAAAATTTTAGAAATTTTTTTCATTTTCACTTCATCACTAAAATTCTCAACCACTTCCTCCCTAGCATTTCTTCCGATACGGTGACACTCCTCAGGATTATCTAAAAGATATCGAATTGCATCTCTTAAACTTTCCACGCTATAAGGCTCAACAAGCAAAGCCGTTTCATTTTCCCGAACATAATCTAAAATCGCAGGAGTGCGTGTTATTATGGAAGCTTTACCCATCGACATTGCCTCCAAAAGCACGGTTGATCCTGTTGGGTATGCAAAAACTTTTGTGGGTATGACTACAAATTTTGCTCTTGAGTAAAGTAACCGAATTTCCTTATGAGATAAATTTTGCCTCAAAATGACATTGTTAGGTATCCCCTCTTTCGGCTGGTTCCAAGGACGACAGACTATTATAAACTTTTCTTTAAAATATCCGGCAGCTTGCAATAATGTCTGATAATCTCTGCCCACGTCTCCTCCAATACTTAAAATGTATTCTCCTTCGGAATTATTAAGAGGTTTGTAAAAATTTACATCAACACTATGAGGTAAAAATTGTAACTTTTCAGGTGGCACATTTAAAAATTCTTTGAATATGCTTTCTTGGTTTCGAGATTGATAAAATATTTTTTCCACTCCTTTTAAAGCATAGCGGATAAGCTTTAATTTTGCGAGAGACATTTCTTTTATTCTTTGAGCAAGGAAGAGAGGGAAATAAAAATGAAAGTTATTCGAATCCCAAACTTTAGTTTGAGAAATCATGCCAAGCACAATTCCGCTGCTATCATTGAGAGAAAAAATGCACATTCTTCTTCGTGACCTAAGCAACGAACTTATAGAATGAAACATCTCGATATCGGTCAAAAACTTTATAAATTTGTCCATATATATCACGGGTGCAGAAGGTAGAGAAGTGATAATCTCATAACCAAACCTTCTTAGGTGTCCGAATCCGTAAGGCAAAAAGCCCGGGACACTCCCCTCAAAATACTGCTCCTCCCAGTTCAAAGGATTAAGACTGTGAGCATATACCAAAAGAATAACTTTCTCTTTATCTTCAAAACTCAATTTTTTTATCTCTCTTCCAGTTTTAAACATGGTTATCGCCTCTACCGCTCTACTTGATATTTGTTTTGGAGAAAAAGAGTACTGCTTCCAAGAGCAATCAAAATGAAAAACAAATAAGGTATTTGAGAAAAGCCCATGGTGTCAAAAGTTGCACAAACAGTCACAAATACCAGCGAACTCACCAAAATGGGAAAGACAAAAGGTATTTTTTCTCTGGCTCTCCAGAAAAATCTTACGATTGAATAAAACAGCAATAAATGAGCGAAAAGCCCAAAAAGTCCAAGCTCGATAAGCCATCCAAGATACTGATTATCTAAGTAAAAATATTTCTTGGGATTAAAAGTTCCAAATCCTCTCCCAAAAAGTGGAAATTTTGAAAACTCTTTATACGCTCTAGGATAATCCTCTAGTCGACCTGCTGGATTACCTATCTCGGTCCTCTTTATATACTCGGGAGAAAGAGTAGCACGAAACCTTCCTAGAGTTCCCGGAAACAACATGTGAACTAAAAATCCTCCTATTAAAGACCAGCATAAAATTTGCTTCCTTAAGGATGGCTTTGCAATAAAATAGCAGGTTAATACAAGTAAAATGCTAATTAAAGCCGTTCGAGAAACAGTAAGCAGAGAAGCGAGTAAAATGAAGATGGAAGAAAACAAATAGAGTAACTTTAACCTCTTATTGCTTTCTTCCCACCAAAAATGTAGAGAAAAAGGCAAAACCATAGCTAGCATAGTTCCAAAAGCGATTGGATGAGCAACGGAACCAGCAACTCTTAACCCACCTCGATACAATTGACTGCTCAAAGCAATCGGATCTCCTTTTAAAATAGGTATAAACTCGTGAAGATGGCGGAATAAATTAAACCCAGTCAACCTCTCAATAATCCCAAAAAATCCCACAAAAACTCCTAAACCAACAGTGAATTTACAGACCGACTTCACCTCTTTATCACTTCTAATAGTTGAAGTAATAACATAATAAAGAACTACAAAAGAAAGGAAATAAAAGAACGCTTTTACTCCCTGAGAAAATTCTTGACTTAGCTCAAAGCGCTTTAAATTAATAATCATCGAAATAAATACAGAAAAAGAAATCAAAAAGAGATAAAAATCAAAAGGTGTTTTTCTCAATTTTACTTTTTTATCAATTAAGAGAGCTACAAACCACGCACCAAACATTAGAAAAGCCGCTAAACGATAGATCTCTAGATCAAATGGTAAATTTACTGGAAGTTTATATAAATTAGCAGGAATTAAAAATAATGCAGCTATAAAGAGTTTCAAAAGTCTAGACCAGTCCGCTACTAAAAAAGCAATTATGAAGACAAACAAGCCTAAATAAACAGGAAGTAGTATAATTTTACCAACTTTTATTAGAAAAAAGGCGTAACTTATTAGAAATAAGATGCCAAAAAGGTAAAAGAAAATTCTTTTAAAAAGCTTTACATTAAGCAGAGTCGTGACTCCACTGATATTTAAAGAAAGGCTGTGTGCACTACCTCTCCTGTACACTCCTACAATATTTTTTGAATTTACTTTCTCTTCAAGTATCTCTCCTTTCAACTCGGAAAGTGATCTGGTAAGCAAGAAAAGCCCATGAAAAATGAACGCAATAATTACAAAAAGGAGAAGAAGGAAAAACTCCATCAATTTTCCTCCTTTCCCGATACAGATTTTTTATTTCGTTTAGCTCCATCAGACTTACCAATCTGATTCACACCTCTCCTCTTTTCAAACTCCTCCCTACTAACCCGCCACTTGATAAACTTTGCTGGAACTCCTCCTACAATGGCTCCCTTTGGAACGTCTTTAACAACAACAGCGCCCATACCTATAACAGCGTGGTCTCCGATGCTTACTCCATATCGAATTAGACTCCGAGCACCAATCCAAACATCATTCCCAACCACAATAGGAGCAATTACAGGGTCTTGGTCTCTGATCTTCTTTCCAGGAGAAATTTCATGTCCTGCAGTTTGAAGTACTGATTCGAATGCAATCATCACATCATCTCCGATTTCAATCCCTCCTATCCCCTCCAAATGAACTCTGTGCCCAATCCACACATTATTGCCAAGACTTATCCGTTCAGGGTAAAGAATCGTGACCCCTGTGCTCAGAACAACATTCTCCCCACACTTTTTCAAAAAAAGACGAAGAAATTCTCTCCTTAAAGTTTCCCCAAAAGGAAAAGGAATGTTGGATAGGAATGGCCATACAAGATAGAAAAGAAGATACTTAAATTTTTTAATAAAGTGAATTTTTCCTAAATTGGGAATTCTCATTATTTCAAGCATTCTCTTCCACCCCTGTATCTTTAAAAGTGAAGCTATTGTGAGCAAACAAAACATCTCTACCGCTTTTCCTCAGCTTTTCATCTAAACAATTGAAAATTAAATTAAGCATTTTCTCTACTTTCGAATCCCAACTTTGGGTGCGAGCAAATTCTAAGCGCTTTTTTCTATGCAAAATGGAATTATTACTATCAAGTTCTTCTAAAACTAATTGAATAAATTCTTCCCTAGTAGAAGCAACTCTAATTACACGTCGAAACTCATTTGCATCATGAAAACTAGTAGCCACCACCGGCTTACCCGCTGCTAAGTACTCATAAATTTTGAGAGGATTCATAGAATGAGTAAAATTATTTTGAACATGCGGCACTAAGCACACGTCAAAGAATTGAAGATATTTGGGAATTTCTGAATGATGCTTACTCCCGAGAAAGTGAACATTTGAAAATTTTTTCAATGAGCGGAAATGGCGAGGAGCAAATATTGGACCTAAAAGCACTATCGAAGCTTGAGGAAAATGAGCTGCTAGTTTACTTAAAAGCTCAACATCTACTCTCTCCTGCAAAACACCTACGTAACCAAGAACAGGCTTCCGTAAATTCGCAATATCTTTAGGTGTCTCGAAATTCCCTCGAAAACGATCAAAATCAACACCATTTGGTATCCAATAAACATTTCCCCTCTTACGACTCAGCTTTTTTGCAAGGAAACTCGAAACTGTAAATATAAGATCAGCTTTTTTGAGAGCTATTTCATAACCTTTCCCTATGCTTTTGGTGATAAATTTTTTCTGAGGATGGCAAGTCCAATCATCAATTGCATCAAATACTGAAAGTCGCTCTCCCAAACTCCCTATATGCTTCGCCATAAGTGGATTACTTACCCACAAAATATAGTTTTTCATACCAAATTTCCTGACGATGTCCTTTATGAAACTTCTAAGAAGTTGGTCATGCAGTAAGCCATTTAACTGAAAAAATACTTCATATTCTTCGTCTTTTGGCAACAAACGAGTGTGCTCTAAAAGATAGATATTTTTCTCTACTTCTGTGAGAGAAAAGAGCTTGAGTTTTCGAAGATTATTTTTCTTTTTAAATACTCGGAAAATATTAATCCACAAACTGCTAGCTGTAGAAATAATAAAGATTTTCCCAATTCTCGGGTGCTGATTTAACTTTTTAACAATAACAGCATTCCTTGAGCAAAACCCTTGTCTTTCCCATGTACGCCAATCATTTAATCCAAACATCACAATATCGATTTTCTTTAACGAATAGTTCTTAACTCCCAATCTCTTCTGCCTCCGAAGAAGAGTTAATTGTCGATTCTTCCTCCGACAAACTAAGTTTTTGCAATTTGTTCTCCTTCCTATTCATTTCTAAATTCTCGATGAGAAATATCAAACCGCAAACCAGCGCAAAAGTTCCTAAGAAAGTTAAAAATGCAATTTCAAGCTTTCTTGACTGCAGAGGAACAGGCTTTGCAGGAGGAGCAAGTGTACTTATAATTATTCTATCGTCTGGGGGGATTTTGTTTAATTCTTGAGACTCTTTCACATAACTTATAAATATATTTGCTGTAATCTCCGCTAGTCTTGAAATATAACTCGGATCAGTTCCTCGAACAGTAATTACTATAATCGGCGTATTTGGCACCGCTGAAGCTTGAATTTCTCCATTGATAGGTCCCACTTTCTCTTCCACTTTCCGCATTATCTTTTCGCTTGTTATAAGGAAAGAGTAAACATTAGCCAGTTCCACAGTTCTTCCGTAGTTCCCAGCCTCTTCAGGATACTTCCCCACTCTACCCAAGGGAAATCCTGGTTGATCTACAAAAAGGTTGATACGGGTTTCGTATTTTGTAAGTGATCGAGGTTTAACCTCCCACTTTCCAGCGGTAAAATTAACTTTGTACAAAGAAAACCAGCCCAAAGCAAGGCTTAAAACAAACCCAAAAATCAATAATAGTTTGTGCTTTAACAAAACCCTCAGTACTTTATTCAAATCCATTTGACTCCTCTCCTTTCAGTTTTCACTTCTAAAACACCTCCTTGTGGGCAGAATCTGCTAAGCTTGCTTTTCTGCTCCCCAATTTAGTTTTAAAGCGAAAAAGCAAGTAAGAAACGTAGGATCCTTTCCTCTTATCCCGATACTTATTAACAAGATATTCTTTAGATGGAAACATTTTCCTTAAAAAGTAAAGTAACTTTTCCCCCGTGCGACCTGTTAATAAAATGTTAGAACTTAAGAGCTTAAGCTGTTTCTGGAAAAGTAAGGCTGGAGCATCACGCTCAGCCTGGAAATTTAAAACTTTTTCGGAAGGCCAATAATAGTTCCAAATCAAACGTTTAAAGAAATTCGGCTTTAATTTTTCCAGCTGATGTCGAGAAACCACTTCATCTTCATATACCTTATTCACGTAATATAGAGTGAAATAGAGAGAAGAAAGAACATTTTCCTTACAAGCAATTTCATAAATTTTGCCCCAATTTAACTTTCCTTTAAATTCTGAAAGGAGCTGAAAGATATCGGTAAACCAAATAATTCTTTGGTACCCATGTTTATTCAGGTGAACACAAAGTTGCAGCAATTGATATTCAGGACACAGGACTCTCATATAATTATCTTCCAATTTAACCGTATTGGCAGTTTTCCAAACATCCTCAAGTGTTTTCATTCTTAAGCCGAGCTGGAAAAGATCAAATTGAAGTTCTACGTCCACCCTTCTTTTAGGATTGACAAAATGTAAATGTGAAAAAATTTCATTTTTAATTAGCTTTGGAGGTAAATCTGAATAATTAACACGCGGCTCAAAACCCAATTCTATAAGCAAACTTCTTGCTTTTTCCCAATTTTCCTCTTTTATCAGAATATCAATATCATCATAAGGCCTTAAGTAAAGACTGGGGTAAAGAAAACTGCAGAGGGCTGCTCCCTTGAGAATGATAGAATCCGCCTCCATTTCGTTAAACGCCTTTAAAATTCTTTCCAGTTCATTTTGGTAAAAAATAGTCTTTGATAAATATCCATAATATCTTTGTTCCAATAACTCTCGAGATTCCGGAGCTAAGAACTCTAACCCAAACCTGCGCAAGCGATTGTATAGAAGAGGAGTGATTCGATGGGATTCAGCTAAAGAAATTACCTCATTCCAGTTCAAATCACACTTCAAGAGATATTCAAACTTCTCATAGTCAGTGTTACTCCAACTGACTTTGCTACATAGTATTAAAAGTTTTCTACTTAAAGGTTCCATCTAACCTCCTCATAATCTCCCCCTCTAAGCCTTTTCTAAGAAACAAATTTTTGTAAGCAAATCCTGCCTTAGAGGGTATTGAGAAAAAAGATAGAAAATAGAATCTATTAAAAATTTTGTGTGCGTAACCCCCATCTGTTTCTCTTTTCTCTTTCCTCCTCTCTTCCTCATAGGAACTGATAAATTCGAATATCTCTGGGTACAGGCGCTGCAATTCGCAGAGAAACATTCCCCCAAAAAAATTTTTACTGAGCAAACGAAGGCTACTCCGAGGAAAATAATCGTGATATACAACTGCATCGGGAAAATAAATTATTGAATCCTGGGGGAAACCTTCTTTTATCAAACGGTACGTAAGCTCAATACCCTCATGGAAAGGAATATTTCTGAATCCTCCCACCTTAAGAAAAATTTCTTTTTTAATGGACATATTCCCTTCTGCATTTAATAGTGCTGGCTTAACTTCATTTCCTAAGTCAAAACATCCTTTAACTAGAGAATTTATGCTCCGCTGAGTAGTAGGAAGAATTCTGCCTCTAACCGCTATTACGTTGCTATTTCTATGTGCTTTAATATGACTTTCTACAAACTGAACTCCAGGTATAGCATCATCGTCAACAAAACAAACAATATCTGCACTCGCTAGCCTTGCCCCTTCATTTCTAGCAATCATTTGGCCATAATTCTTTTTTAGCTTTAATAGAGTCAAGGAAAGTTCCCCTGCCATTTCATTTTTAAAATTTTCAGAACCATTTTCTACCACAATAACCTCAAAAGAATTTACGGATTGTCGCTGAAGTGCCTCAAGGCATCTGCCCAGCTCTGTAGAACGAGAAGAAACAGTTACTACTACCACTGAAAGACTAAACTTCTTTATGCTAAAGTTTGAAACTTCCAAACGCTTCTGAAAATTTTCAGTCATTTAAACTTCCACCTTTACACACAATATAGTTCCCTTTCTTTCTTCTTCAAAACCATATTTACCGAGAACGTTGGATAACCGCCTTAAATATTTCTCCATCTTCTTTCCCCAAAACTTTCAAAACGTAAAGCAGAAAACTATAGAGAAGCGGCGCGGAAAAAATAGTTAACCACACCGCATCTTTCAAAAAGAAAATGTATAAACCAAGTATCCCAACTGCTAAAAATGGTTTTGCAAAAGCTTCGAATTTAAAAACTTCATATTTACTATCCAAAGAACTTGAAACAATAAAAACAAGCATGACTACTGTTATGCTTTCTGAAATCAATGTAGCCAAAGCTGCTCCATTGTGAGCCAACATAGGAATAAGAATTAAATTCCCTATAATGTTCACGGAAGTATTCGTAAAGCCAACAAAAACTCCCAAACTTAACTTATCACTTGTATAAACAACTGTGCCGAGAAGGTAATTTATAAAAGAAATAGGAACAACCCAGATTAAAATTTTTAAAGTAATGGTTGATAGTCGAAAGTCTGAGCCATAAAGAATCGAAATAATAGAAGGGCTGAGAAAAAACCCTCCCACTGCTATTGGTAATGATATCAACAACATAAATTTAAAGAGCTTTTGATACGCAAAAGCCAGCTGATTTTTAGACACAATATGAAGGCGAGACATCACTGGAAAAACAGCACCTGCTACACTGGAAGGAATAAAAAGGGTAGCTTCTAGAATTCTGTAAGCAGCCGAATACCAACCCACTGCTTCATTATTCTTAAGAATAGACAACATAATGATATCTACTTTGAAATGAAGTATCCCTAAGATTGCCAATGTAGCGTAAGGAAAAGCATTTTTAAGTAAGTACCACGCAAATTTTGGATTAAATTTTAAAGTAAAAGAGGTAAATCTAAAGTAAACGAGAATAAACAAAGCGAAAAAGTAAAGAAAGCTATTGACTGCGAGTAGCCAGAAAAGACCTTTTATTCCAAATCCGAAGTACAAAATGAGAATGCCTAAAATGGAATTGAGAAAATCAAATCCTAATGTAATTAGAGCTGCTAGATCCATTCGCTCAAAAGCATGCAAAATGGCTCTTAAAGACCCTGAAACGGCACCAGGCACGAGGGTAAGACCTGCGATCAGTAGAAGGAAAATTGTAGAGGTAGGATAATGTAATACGTAAGCTGTTAAAATAACTAGGGAATAAGCAAGAATGCCTAAAAAAGTGCTTAAAAGCACACTATTGCTGAGGTATTCACCTGCTTTCTCCTCATGTCTTGATACATCTCTTATGATTAAATTATTAAATCCAAAATCCGCAATAACACTAAAAAGATAAACTAGAGTAAGAACAACGCTATACAAACCGAAACCTTCCGCACCTAAATATCTAGCAGCATAAGCGACAAAGACAATTCTAATCATTTTTCCAAAAACAGAGCCCATCATAAGAAAAAACGTATTCTTTGCCACTCTTCTAGCAGCATTAAACACCTTTTATTCCCCCAAAACAAACTTGTTTTTTTCTTTGAACACTAAAATCAAATTCTAAGTCCTGTTTCAAAATCCACCTTTGATACCACAGAGAAAAGCACAAAAGAGTCCAGAGCTGAAACCAACAATTTAGCTTCCCCTCCTTGTGAGATTCCATAAGAAATAAAACATGTTTTTCATTAATGAAGCCTAACCTCGATAAATTAGATACTTGCTCATTTAAAAGTAAAGTAAAATTACTTCTGAACCAATGTTCTAAAGGTATAGGAAATGGCTCCTTAATTCTCTGTGTTATCTGTTGTGGAAGAATGCCTTTCACAGACTCTCTTAAAATATATTTCGTTTGCCAGTTTTTATATTTAAACGATGGAGGCATGCTCATCGCAAATTCAACAAATTTGTGATCAAGAAAGGGAACGCGCGCCTCAATGGATGCAGCCATAGTCATCCTATCCACCCGTGCAAGAAGAAATTCCGGTAGCCGAAGATTAATATCTATATAGCTCATCCAATTTAAATAGCTTTCGGAATTACTATGCAACTCAAATTTTTTCCTTATTTCTTTCACAACTTGAAACGAAGAAACGTTGGAAATCTGCTCCTTAAAAGTGTGTGATAATAACTGCTGTTTTTCGAACTCAGTAAAGGCAACTGTTCCTCCTAAAAAATACTCTTGATTGTTTACAGCACGAAAAACTACATCTTTATCCTTAAAAAGAGCTAATGGTATTGAAATCACTCTTTTTAGCCACTGAGGTAGTGCAGAGAAAGCTTTCCAATAACTCTGATATATTTTCAAAGTTCTCACCCACTCAGGATAACCACAAAACAATTCATCACTACCTTCTCCCACTTGCAAAACTATGGTTTTATTTTCTCTTGCAAGCTCAGCCAAGTAATATGTAGGTATACAAGCAGGATCCGCAATAAGATCATCTTGATGAAATATAAAATTTGGCAAAAACTTTAGGACGTCTTTCTGGCTCAAAAATAACTCATGGTGCTCCGTATTAAATTTATTCGCAATTTCCCTTGCGTAATGAAACTCATTGGAAGCTCTCACACCTTTATATCCAACTGAAAAGGTAGTTACTGGTCTATCCATCAACTCACTCATCAAGGCAACATTTGTGCTCGAATCAAGTCCTCCGCTTAAAAATACCCCAAAAGGTACATCAGAAATCATTCTCAATCTAATAGATTCTCGAAGATGGGATAGTAGCTCTTCACAGTAATCTTCTTCACTCTTGGAAGTACCACTGCGATGCTCATTTTGAAAGACATCCCAGTACTGCTCCTTCTTCACATTACCATTTGAATCAATGAGTAAAAGGAAGCCAGCTGGAAGTTTATAAATGTTTTTAAATAAAGTAAGTGGAGCAGGAACAGTAGCAAAAGTTAAATAATGATAAAAAGCTTCAGGATTTAATTCTCTTTTCACTTCTGGATGCTCTAATATTGCTTTAATTTCAGAAGCGAAAATTAATTTTCCATTTAAGAGAGTGTAATAAAGGGGTTTTATTCCTAGTCTATCTCTCACCAAAATGAACAATTTTTTATTCTCATCCCACAATCCAAAACTAAACATTCCCCGAATTTTATGGATAACATCTAACCCAACTTCCTCATAGAGGTGAACTATTACTTCAGTATCTGTTCTTGATTTAAATCTGTGGCCTTTTTTAATTAAATTTTCTCTATAGTCTTTAAAGTTGTAGAACTCACCGTTAAAGGTAATCCAAATAGAGCCATCCTCATTGGACATAGGCTGGCGTCCAGCAGAGGAGAGATCAATTATCGAAAGTCGGCGGTGAGCTAGTCCTACGCTCTTGTCGCTTGATATATATACACCTGCATCATCTGGACCACGGTGAATCATAGTGTCTCTCATCCTCACCAGAATTCCCTGTCCAACTTCCTCGTTCTTAGAACCATAGATATAAATTCCGCAAATTCCGCACATTTTAACTACCCCTTCTTCCTAGGACTTACCCGTTTTACCCTTCTTCATTAAAAATGAGTATGGCTTTTCGAAGAAACCTTTAAAGCATTTAAGTTCATCTACATACTTAATAACCCTAGCAGGATTTCCTGCTACTACAGCATTTTCAGGAACATCCTTTGTAACTACCGAACCCGCTCCTATTAAAGCATTTCGACCAATAACTACCCCCGGAAGGATAGTCGAGTTTGCTCCAATTCGAGCGAACGCTTTTACCACTGCTCCACCCACACACTCCTTATACCTAGGACAAGGTGGATGTGGATCATCAGTAAATACAACATTTGGGCCGATAAAAACATTGTCTTCCACTGTAACCATTTCAAGAAAACATCCGGTATGAATGCGGACGTTGTTCCCGATATTGTTTCCAAATTCAAGCACTGTTAAAGTACCAATTCGTACATTATTTCCAATTAGATTTCCTTCCCTTATTGAGCAACCTTGACCTGTTTCAAAATCATCTCCAATGATATTCCCAGCATAGATTGTGGTGAACGGTCTTATAAGGCAGTTATCTCCAATATGCGTTTCAAGTTCCCCTTCATTCTTTCCGCGCGGTGGCTTTCCCAAGATGCACGGTCCCTCAAAATTTGGATTCTCCCCCACGAAGACACTTCTATATATCTGCACACCGCTCTCTCTAAAAACTTTGGACAGCGAAAGAGCATGAATTCCCCTCCCCATAGTTAACTCTCCTAAATCGGTGCGCTTGTAATCGCCCATCTTTTTCCCTCCTTATAACCTCCATTTAGCTTTAAAGATTTATCTGCCAACTCCAGAGCTCGCAGAACTAAAAGACCGCTTTCTCCGTCAGTGAAAGGTCTTTTCCCTTCTCGAATGCATTCCAAAAAATGATTTGCTTCAATAAAAAGAGGTTCCCTGTTTTCCAACCGTGGAGAAGTGATGTCGCCAGTTCTATATGAAAGCTGAAATTCTCCAAATGTCTGGGGTTCATTAAACTCAACCCCGTGATCATAAATTTTTACCTTTTCAACGGGTTCTGTGTCGTCGTAAATAAGCATTTTCTTATCTCCGACCACCAGAGTCCGACGCAACTTAACAGGAGAAAGCCAGGAAAGCTGGACAGAAGCCACCACTCCTGAAGGAAACTTCAAATTTATAAAAGCTACATCTGGCAAATCGGGTCTAATGCAACCTCTACCATGAGCATGAATTTCCTCAGGAGCCTCATTCAACCAGTAAAAAAGAATGGAAAAGTCGTGAGGAGCCAAATCCCAAATAACGCTAACGTCGCTCTGATGCAGACCTAAATTAACTCGGCTTGAAGTAATGTAATGTATCTTTCCCAATTCCCCCTTGTCAATTATTTCCTTTGTTTTGCTCACAGGCGGACTGTAAACAAACGTATGTCCCACCATTAGAGTCAGCCCTTTTTTCTCAGCCAATTTAACTAATTCTTCACCATGGAAAGAATTATCAGCTAAGGGTTTTTCTACGAACACATGCTTGTCAGCTAGAAGCGCCTTTTTTGCCAGGTAGTAATGAGTAGAAATAGGAGTAGCAATTATTACCGCATCCACTTCAGGATCTCTTAAAATATCTTCAAAATTCTGAGTGCACTTTAAGGATGGATATCTCG
>Ga0180901_1193_pt1 | contig 17178 bp, 18 predicted proteins | sample Deesub1362A_J573_FD_124299 | JGI IMG/M metagenome (GOLD analysis project Ga0180901, IMG submission 124299) | Unclassified bacterium JdFR-66
TGCCTTTTGCAATAGATAACTTTCTTTTTATTTAACAACCTCTAGGTCGGTCAAAGTGGAAATGTCAATGTTGGAAATATTCCACACTGTCCCAGGGTAAAAATTAGATGTAAAAGCGGACAGATATAATCTGAGCCATGGTGAGATTAGGGGAAAGGAAGATTTTTCTGCTCGCTGCTTTACTCATACTACTTCGTTTTACTACCGGAAATACTACTTCCTTTCACAGCGAACCTTTTCCAGAAATAGCCAGGTGCATAAGGGTTATTGATGGAGACAGCTTAGTGGTGAAAATCGGGAGTGAAGAAAAAGTAGTAAGGCTTATTGGAGTTGATGCTCCGGAAAAGAATGAACCTCTTTACTGCAAGGCTAAAAGAAGGCTGGAAGAAATAGTTTTAAATAAACATTTGATTTTAAAGAAAGATGTGAGGGAAACAGATAAGTATGGGCGTGCCCTTAGATACGCTTATGTGGAAGGGAGATTTGTAAACGCCTTCCTTCTAGAGGAAGGTCTTGCCGTACCTGAAATAATACCTCCAGATGTTGCTCAGGCAAAAAAACTGCTTTCCTCAGCTCATAATGCGCAAAAGAAAGCGCTCGGTCTTTGGAAGTTGAGAAATTAAGCTCCCGCGAGGATAAACAAAGAACCCCTCAAAGGAATTACCTTCTCTTATTTAGAATTTTAATTAGCTCAGCATCTGTATAGCCAAAATAATGGGCTACTTCGTGTCGAACAACATCCCGCACTAACTTAGGCAGATTTTCCTCGCTTCCTGCTACTTTTTCAATAGCTTTTTGAAAGAAGATAATCTGGTCGGGAAGCACCATTGCATATCCTCTTCCCCTCTTCGGCAAGGGAACACCTCGATAAAGACCCAGAAGCAACCCTTTCCTGCCAACCAACTTTTGCATATCCTCAGTTGGCCAATCCATCACTATGAATTCCACATTCTCCAAGCGTTTTCGGAATTCTTCTGGCAATTCTTCAATTTCTTTTCTTATTAAAGCCTCAAATCCTTCTTTATCCACCGCTTTCCCTTTTCTCAAGCACTTTTTCAGCGCCCTTTCTCAAAGTACCTGCTTTAAGAAATCCCCAGAGCAAAAGAGCAGCACCGACCATCTCCGCTGGATAAAGGCCAATTGTCTGCCCTGCTCTCGCCATACCCCCTGCTGTAGCGATAACTATTGTTCCTAAAGCAATTAAAACATTTGCCCATACTCTGTAAGCATACTCCCTCTTTCTCGCAAAGAGAAAAATAGAATAAATAGCTCCTCCTAGGAGAAAAAAGGTACCTGGCACATTGAAAAAAAGCGAGCAGACACGAGGGTAAGAGAGAGATTCGCCCAGAGCTTTCCCTCCCACCGTTATTCCTGCTACTAGCTTCTCTTTCACCAAAGGACGGGTAAACGTTCCGTAAATAAAAATTAAAAACATTACAACGTTGTATGCCAAAAAGATATGACCCCAGATTTTCCTTTTGGCAATTAAGTAAAGACTGCCCAAACCAAGAAAGCCAACTAAAGAAGCTGCTAGAACAATATAAATTCGGTAAACAGTGGGGTCCCAGGTTTGAGTGTATTCCGAGTAAGCTTCCATCAAAGCAGCCACAGCATAAAAGAGCAGGCCAACTGTCCAAGCTAGCTGATGAGGCTTTTTCCTCTGCAAATACTGTTTAAAAACCAGATAAGTAAAGAAAAAGCCGATTATTGCTGTGGCAAAAGGCCAACCCCAATGAGACCAAAAAGCTTGAGGAGCCATCTTCCCTCCTTTCTCAAAAGACTAACAATTTTCTTCTTCTGGCTATCTTACTGAGACCTCACCCTCTCTGAATATTCATGAACAAAATCGACAAGATACCCTACATTCTCCTCCAGCGTTTGGGGCAGAACTCCGTGCCCTAGATTGAAAATGTGGCCCTTTTTCTTCCCCACTTTCTCCAAAATTTCTTTTGTCCTCTTTTCAATTAATTCCTTAGAACTCGTGAGGGCTACAGGGTCTAAATTTCCCTGAACAGCTTTTCCGGAAACAGTCGAAAATGCATCTCCGATGTCAACACGCCAGTCCACTCCCACCACATCGCTGCCTAAATCAGATATAACTTCAAGCAAGCCAGAAGTTCCAGTAGAAAAATAAATTAAGGGCTTATTAGGAAATGCCTTCTTAAACTCAGCTACGCATCTTTTTGTAAAGGGAAGAACATACTCTTTATAATCAGCAGGAGAAAGTGTCCCTGCCCAAGAATCAAAAAGTTGAACAGCATCTGCGCCTGCCTGAGCCTGAGCTTTAAGATAAGTAGAAATATTCCTGGATATCTTTTCCAACAGACTTTTAAAAATTTCTGAATTTTCATACATTAATTTCTTTATTTTTAGATAATGACGGGAGTGACCTCCCTCAACCACATAGCTTGCCAGAGTAAAGGGCGCACCTGCAAAGCCAATAAGAGGAATTTTTCCACCAATTTCTTTTTTCACTATCTTTAAGGGCTCAAGAAGAAAAGGTGTATCTTCTTCAGGGTCGATATCTCTGATGGAACTTAAATCACTAGCTTTTTCAACTGGGTTCTCAATCTGAGGACCTTTAGTTTCTATAAATTCAACCTTTATGCCCATTGCTTCTATAGGGATAAGAATATCTGAAAATATAATCGCCGCATCAAGAGGGAATCTTTTCACAGGCTGCAGCGTTACCTGAGCAGCGATTTCAGGAATTTTACACATTTCTAAAAACGAATACCGTTCTCTTATCTCCCTATATTCTTTCATATATCTTCCCGCCTGGCGCATCAGCCAGATGGGAGTGCGCTTGACATCTCTTTTAAAGCACGCATCTAAAAATAAAAAACTCAAAATTCATCACCGCTTGCTCTCTACTATAAAATTCTTGAAGATTTTAGCACACACCTCCTTTTTAACCCAAAATTTACTTATCTCTCCGTTATAAAGCTAAAGAAACTTTTCATTTCATTCGATATACTGAAGTAAGAGTTTATTGGAGGTGAATGAGTTGCCATATGAGAGATTTCAAAGGTTAGTGCTCTTTTTAGCCACCGCTTTCTTTAGTTCTTTTGCTACCTTTGCTTTCCTTAAAGGAAATTATCTTTACGTTGCTGTTGACGTCTTTATTTTTCTAATTATAGTGGCGGCTCTCTACGGTGGCAGGCAACTCGCATGGGTTTCTTTCTTCCTCTTTGCAGGCTTACACTCACTTGTTCAATTCATAGTCTATCCTCTTTTTACCTCTCAAAACTTAAACCTCTTTCTTCAAAATATTGCTCTCTATGCTGTTGTAGCTTTTGCTTGTGGAGAAGTTTTCACCTGGCTTAAGTACAAGCTTCCTGAAATAGAACACCTACAGCTTATAGATCCAGAGACTGGAGTCTGGAACGCTACTGAGATAAGAGAACTACTTCATAAAGAAATGGAAAAAGAAAGAAGATATGGAGCCAGATTCTCCGTGGTTGAACTGAATTTAAAATCAAATAATAAAGATGAAGTTAGAAAAGATTTCTTGAAAAATTTAGGAAATATACTCACAAGAAACATAAGACTGGCAGATGAACCTGGAAGGATAGACGACAACAAATTCCTCATCATCTTTCCTCACACTTCTCCACAAGGCGCAGAACTGGCTGCCGCAAGATTGACAAAGCTAATCGAAGATATCATCCCTTTCGAAAATGACAAGCCACTTTTTGAAGTTTCTTTTAAAATAGTGCCTACAGATCATGAAACATTAATGAAATATATTGAAGTAGAGGAAGGAAAGTAGAATGAATGAGGAGGAAAAAGGCTTCACTTTAATAGAGCTGATTATTGCCTTCAGCATTATAGCTATCCTTGTATTTCTGGCTTTAGTTAATTATATGATGGCAGTTCACAAATCTGAAGATATAGCTTGCCAGGCAAATCTAAAGAATATAAGAAAAGCAATCGATCTCTATCACATGAACACAGGAGATTATCCCAACTCACTTAATGACTTAAAACCTGATTATATTCGACAAAACTTTAAATTTAAGTGTCCTCGCTCCAATTTAAACTACTCTTATGATGCTGTAACTCACCAAGTCACCTGCACTTACTCTGCGCACTCCAACTATTAAACTTCCTTCACCATATAGCTTCCTTCGAGCACATACCCAAACCTTCGGTAATAGGATCTTACCCCAAAAGCAGAAATCACAGCTAACTTCCTTGCTCCTACTTCTCTTGTTTTCTCCTCAGCTTTTTTGAGAAGCTCCCCCCCTAGACCGCGGTGCTGAACAGCTCTGGTATCTCCTCTCAAAGGAACAAGCTCTCCGTATGTGTGAAGTTCCCTTATAAGAAGTGCCCCCTCAAGCTCAGGGAAAGGAGGCTTTTCTCCCTTGATGAAGAAAGAAGGAATCCTTAAACGCAAAAGAGAGTAAATTTTGTTTTCTTCATCCTCGAATGAAAGGAAAATTTCTTTCCCCAAAGAGGCTTCATACTCGTATTCTTCTAAATAAAGCTTTTTAAAGGGAGATTCCCTCACCTCTCGACATCTGATACAGCGACATTTTAATCCTCTTTTCTTCATCTCACCTAACACTACTTGCCTCAGGTTGGACATTCGACAGCCAGCTTCAATTCTCGTAGCAGGGATGTCACGAAAAAGACGCGAAATGCGAACATATGGAGGTATAAAAGATTTAACCTTAACTAAAAGGTTAATGAGTTCTTCGTCGGTGTATGGTTCATACCTTCCTTCTTTCCACCATTTATAAAGCTCGCTCTCCTTTACCACCACACAGGGATAAATCTTCAGCTGGTCAGGGCGAAAAACAGGATTATCGAAAATCTCTTTGAACATCTCTAAATCTTTTTCCACATCAGCACCGGGTAACCCAGGCATAAGATGATACCCAACTTTAAAGCCTGCTTCTTTAAGCAGATAGGTGGATTCTTCCACTTCCTTTCTCGTGTGCCCTCTCTTCACTCCTTTGAGAATCTGGTCATAAATAGATTGGACTCCTAATTCAACCCGTGTCACTCCCAACTTTCGAAGTCTTTTCACTTCCTCTCCACTAATTAAATCAGGCCTTGTTTCAACAGTTAAACCTACTAATCGATGTTCTGATTTTTCATTGCTTCGGGCTAGAGCTTTTAGAGAACCACTTTTATCTCCATTTAATGCTTTAAGCACCTCTCGGACATACCAGTTCTTGTAAGCATTACTCAAAGCAGAAAAGGTACCGCCAATGATAATTACCTCAACCTTATCTGTAGGGTGTCCATTTAATTTCAAAGACCTCAAGCGCATTTCTACCTGCTTCCGAGGATGGAAACTGCACTGCTTGGCTCTTGAAGCCGCGGGCTCACCATTGAGGTAACTCTTCGGCATTCCACTTTCTGTGGGACAGTAAATACACTCTCCCGGACAGGGAGCTTCCTTTGTGAGAATAGAAACCACTGCCACACCAGAAAGAGTCCTTATTCTGTTTCTCCTTAATACTCGCTCTAAAGAAATTTCCTTTTCTATGAGACCGCTCTTTAAAAGGCGCTTGTAAGCTGAGATAAGCTCCACTCCTTTGGGAAATTCCCCTCCTCTTTCTTTCAAAACCTCTCTCTGGATTTTTTGAAACTCCCTTTCTGTTCTAACCTTTTCCCGGCTGAGCCTATAGACGATTTCTTCAGCAAGAGTTAAGTTTTTCATATTTTTATCCTATCACGTGAATTCGAGCAGTTAAAGAAAGATAGAATCTCCTTTTACTGATAAAATGTTTTCCTATGAAAAGAGAAACAGCAGAAGAAATTATTAAAGGAGTAAAAGAAAGTTTTGATTTAATTGCAGAAGATTTCTCAACTACTAGAGAAAGGCTTTGGGAAGATCTCAAATTCCTCTTTGACTACTTAAAGAAGGGAGACAAAGTGTTAGATCTTGGATGTGGGAACGGTCGATTTTATCCCTGGTTTCAAGAGAAAGGAGTTGCTTATGTAGGAATAGATTTTTCCTCTTCTCTTATTGAAATCGCTAAAAAGAAGTTTCCAGAAGGCAAATTTTATCTGGGAAATGCGCTCGAGCTTCCTTTTAAAAACAACGAATTTGATGTTCTTTTTGCCATCGCTCTTCTGCACCACATACCCTCAAATGAACTGCGTTTAAAAGTTATTTTGGAAGCAAAAAGAGTTTTGAAGAAGAAGGGAATTCTTGTGTTAACTGTTTGGAACCTGTGGCAGAAAAGATATTTCAAATATATATTGTCAGAGTTTAAGAAAAAGATTTTGGGAAAAAGCGAACTGGACTTCAAAGACTGCTATATTCCTTGGAATAAAGGTGAGGTTAAAGTTCAAAGATACTGTCACGCTTTTACTCTGCGGGAACTCAAAAAATTAATTATAAAATCGGACTTTAAGCTCATCTCTTCAGGATATACAAGAAGAAAAGGATACAGACCGAACATATATGTAGTAGCTAAAAAATCACTTTGAAACGGAGAGGCGAAATACTACCGGATTATTGGGATCAGGACAGCAGGCAAAAGCTTCTCCTTCACTTTCCCAAGGGAGACTCCCTCCAAATCGGAGAGTGACTATAAAGGGAAACAACGAATTAAAAGCCCAGGCACACATACCTTGAGGCAAAAAAGCATCTTCTATCTCCCACGAATCTCCCACTTTTAAACCTAAAGGGCATTTGCCTCTCTCTAAAATTTTTACTATTTCTATTTTAATTTTCTTCATTTCCTCTCACCACAGTATTTTTTAAAGTGCCGATACCTTCAATAACTACTTCAACTTTATCACCAGGTTTCATAGGACCTACTCCTGCAGGAGTTCCCGTCATGATTACATCTCCAGGATAAAGCGTCATAATGTGAGAGATAAAGCTCAAGAGGTGAAATGGTGAAAAAATCATCTGAGAAGAGGTTGAAGATTGTTTCAATTCACCGTTTAGGAAAAGCTTTATTTCAATGCTATCTAATTCCAGCTCTGTTTCTACCCACGGTCCTAATGGAGCAAAGGTGTCAAAACTTTTAGCTCTTGTCCACTGCCCATCTTTCCTCTGCAGGTCCCTTGCAGTTACATCATTGCCACATGTAAAACCGAGAACATACCCGGGAGCATCTTTTAAGGAGACATTTCGACATCTCTTTCCTACGACTAGAGAAAGCTCCGCTTCATAGTCAAGCTGCTTCGCTTGAGGAGGATAAACGATTTCCTCCTCGGTACCGATTACACTTGTAGAAGGTTTTAGAAAAATAATGGGTTCATCAGGAATTTTCATCCCAAGCTCCTTAGCATGGTCTTTATAATTCAATCCAACAGCTATGATTTTACTAGGCTGAACTGGAGACAAAAAAGAGACTTCAGAAAGAAGGTAGCAAACCTCATCAAGCTTCAAGCTACTTTGATTAAAAGGTGAACCGATGAGAGGAATGACCAAATTTTCTTCAATTACTGCATAGAAAACTTTTTCCCCTTTTTTAAACCTACCTATTCGCATTAATCTGGAAAAAGAAGCCCGTATTCAATAGAATCAACTAGCGCTTCCCAGCTTGCCTCAATGATGTTTTCAGAAACTCCCACTGTTCCCCAAGATTTATGCTTATCCTGCGTCTCAATATAAACGCGAGTTTTTGCTGCCGTTCCCCTTTTGGAATCAAAAACTCTGACCTTGAAATCAGAAAGCTTTATTTCTGAGAGCCGAGGGTAAAAAGGACCTAAAGCTTTTCTTAAAGCTCTATCTAGTGCATTTACAGGACCATTTCCCTCTGCAATTTCAACTTTTCTCTCCTCCCCTACCCAGATTTTGACCACTGCTTCACTATCAACCTTTCCACTTCGATTCCTCAACACTCCCACCTCATAACTCTCTACTCTGAAGAGAGGACGGTAAGCTCCGATGTTTTTTAAAATAAAGAGAGCAAAAGAGCCATCGGCAATTTCATAATGATAGCCCAAGTGCTCCTTTCTTTTTAACTTTTCTAAAATCGCTTCCACCTGCTCAGGTCTTTTTGAAAGGTCAACATGAGCAACTTCCTTTGCTTTCTCAATTATCGTTTTCCTCCCCGCCTGGTCCGAAACGAGAATGCGAGGCGCATTCCCTACCCACTCTGGGTCGATATGCTCATAAGCTCTCCTCTGCCTTAAAACAGCACTGATATGAACTCCCCCTTTATGAGCGAAAGCGCTTCTTCCCACGTATGGCTGGTGAGGATCAGGAGTTAAGTTCGCAATCTCAGCTACATAGTGAGCGACTTCCGTTAAAAGTGAAAGTTTCTCCGGTGGAAAAACCTCCACTCCCATTTTTATCTTTAAAGCCGGAATTATAGAACAAAGATTAGCGTTTCCACAGCGCTCTCCATAGCCATTTATTGTCCCCTGTATCATCGTTGCTCCCATTTTCACAGCAATTAAAGAGTTCGCTACAGCACACTCACTGTCATTGTGAGCATGGATACCAAATGGAACTTTAAGTTCAACTTTAACTTTAGATAATATTTTCTCCAATTCCCAGGGAAGGGTTCCTCCATTAGTATCGCAAAAAACTATCCAATCAGCTCCAGCTTCCTCTGCAACTTTTACTGTTTGCAATGCGTAATCAGAATTGTTTTTATAGCCATCGAAAAAATGCTCAGCATCGAAAATTACTTCCTTGCCATTTTCCTTTAAAAAAGAGACTGAGTCTCTTATCATATTTAAATTCTCTTCCAGTGTAGTAACTAAAACACTGGAAACATGCAAATCCCAACTCTTACCGAAAATACAAACATACTTCGTGCCTGACTTTAAAAGTGCCTTGAGGTTCTCATCGTTTTGGGGTTTAAGGTTTTTTCTCCTTGTGCTTCCAAACGAGACGAGTTTAGAATTCTTCAGGCTAATTTTTTTCATCCGTTGAAAGAAACTTTCATCTTTAGGATTAGAACCAGGAAATCCACCTTCGATAAAATGAACTCCTAAGCGGTCAAGCTCCTGAGAAATTTTTACTTTGTCGTTTACTGAAAAGGAAATACCTTCTGTTTGCGAACCATCTCTTAAAGTGGTGTCATATATAAAAACTTTTCTTTCCTCCTCAGACATATTCGAGCCACTCTTCATGACTGCTATCTTCACCCCGAATAATGGCATAAAACGCTTCCTGCAGTTTTCTAGTAATAGGACCAGGCTTGCCAATAGGCCTATTATCAACCTCCCTGATAGGAACCACTTCAGCTGCTGTCCCTGTAAAGAAAGCTTCATCAGCCCAGTAAAGATCACTTCGGACTATATCTCTTTCTACAACTTCAATCCCCATTTCGTGAGCCAGGGTGAGAATGGAATGACGAGTAATCCCTTCTAAAATGCTTGCTGAAGTTGTAGGAGTTATCAGCTTCCCATCCTTTACTATAAAGATGTTTTCGCCTGAACCTTCGGAAACAACACCTCTAGTGTCCAGTAAAATAGCTTCATCGTAACCGTCAGTCACTGCCTCCACCTTTGCCAGAATTGAATTTATATATTGACCAGTGGCCTTCGCTGCAGGAGGCAGAGTATTTGGATCGATTCTCCTAAAAGAGGAAATTTTCACTCTGATGCCATTCTTTATACCTTCTTCACCCAGGTATGCCCCCCAAGTCCAGGCAGCAATTGCCACATCAATAGGGCACTTCAGAGGAAAAAGACCCATCTCACCATATCCCCTAAAAGCAATAGGTCTGATATAGCAGCTTTCCAACTCATTTTTCCTTATTAGTTCTTTCGTGGTTTCAACTAACTCATCTAAGGGGTAGGGAATGTCCATAAGGTAAATTTTGGCAGATTTAAAAAATCTCTTTATATGATCTGTCAATCTGAAAACTGCCGTTCCTTTCTTAGTGGAATATGCCCGAATCCCTTCAAAAACACCTGAGCCGTAGTGAAGAGCGTGAGTTAAAACGTGTATTTTCGCTTCATCCCATTCCAAAAACTTCCCATTCATCCAGATATATCTGGCCTTCGGCACCGGCATCTAACTTCCCTCCTTTTTGAGACTAAAGTTACATAAACCTAAATATAACCTCTAAATCGAATTTTTTCAAAAAATTAAATAAAATCAGATGCGAACTCCGCCACCATGTTTCCCACTTCGCTTGTTGAATATCCCATCCTGCCTGCCTGCAAACTTTCCAGCTTCTCACTGGTCACCTTAATGATTGCTTTTTCAATTGCTTGAGCAGCCTTTCTTTCCCCTAACCAATCAAGAAGCATTTGAAGTGCCGAAATTGCTGCTAATGGATTAATGACGCCTTTACCTGCATATTTAGGAGCTGAGCCACCTATAGGTTCAAACATGGATACACCATCTGGATTAATATTTCCACCTGCAGCGATTCCCATTCCCCCTTGTATGATTGCCCCAAGGTCAGTGATGATATCCCCAAACATGTTGTCTGTTACTACCACGTCGAACCATTCAGGATTCTTCACAAACCACATGCAGATAGCGTCGACATGTGCATAATCGATTTCCACTTCTGGATACTCCTCTGCCACCTCATAAAAAACTCTTTCCCAAAGGTCATGAGCAAAGGTCAAAACGTTTGTCTTACCACAAAGCGTAAGCTTTTTTCTCTTTTCCCTCTTCCTGCAGTATTCAAAAGCAAAGCGGATGCATCTTTCCACACCGAACCTAGTATTAATGCTTTCCTGGATTGCTACCTCATGCGGAGTGCCCTTTTTAAGAAAGCCACCAGCTCCTACATAAAGACCCTCCGTATTTTCCCTGACCACTACGAAGTCAATATCCTCAGGCTTTTTGTCTTTTAAGGGTGTTTCTACACCAGGGTAGAGTTTAACTGGTCTTAAGTTTATGTACTGGTCAAGACCGAATCGAATCTTCAAAAGAATACCTCTTTCCAGTATGCCAGGCTTGACTTCAGGATGACCTATAGCTCCTAAATAAATAGCATCATAACTCCTAAACTCTTCTAAAGCACTATCAGGTAAAGTTTCTCCAGTTTTTAAATACCTTTCACCTCCGAAATCATAAAAGACCTTTTCCACTTTAAATCCGGCTTTCTCGCTTACAGCCTCGAGAACCTTAATCCCTTCTCTAACAACTTCAGGACCTGTACCGTCACCCGGAATCACAGCTATTCTGTAACTCCTCAAACTCTTAGCCTCCTCTTCACATAATTTATCAAACCGTCAGCTTCGATAATTTCTTTAATGAATGGAGGAAAAGGTTTAAATTTAAAAACCCTATCCTTACTTAGATTTTTAATCATGCCCTGGTTTACATCAATAAAAATTTCATCTCCTTCCTCTATCCCTTCGTAAGCCTCTGGAGATTCTATAATCGGTAAAGCTACATTAACAGCATTTCTGTAAAAAATACGGGCAAAGGACTTGGCAATAACACAGGAAACTGAAGCGCCTTTAATAGCTAAAGGAGCATGTTCTCTCGATGAACCGCAGCCGAAGTTTTCGCCAGCCACAATTATACTCCCTTCGCCCAACTTCTCTCTAAAGTTCTCTTCAATGCCTTCAAAAACATGCTTCCCCAGTTCAGCTAGGTCAAAAGTGACAAGATATCTAGCAGGTATAATAATGTCCGTATCGATATTATCTCCTAGTTTTACTGCTCTTCCAGTGTAGGTGAATCTCAGTTCAATACCTCCTCTGGAGAAGAAATCTTTCCTGTAACTGCACTCGCAGCGGCTACTGCAGGTCCAGAAAGATATACTTCACTTTCTTTATGGCCCATTCTCCCTACAAAATTTCTGTTAGTAGTAGCAACTGCTCTCTCTCCTTTAGCGAGAACCCCCATGTGACCTCCCAGACACGGACCACAGGTAGGAGTGGAAACCACTCCCCCTGCCTGCACGAAAGTTTCCAGTAAACCTTCCCTTATAGCTACTTTATAGATTCTCTGCGTGGCGGGAATCACAATCAATCGCACCCTGGGATGCACCTTTTTTCCTTTTAAAATGGAAGCGGCAACCCTTAAATCCTCCAAACGGCCATTTGTACACGAGCCAATAACTACTTGGTCTATCTCGACTTCGCCCACCTCTGAAATTCCTTTTACATTAGATGGAAGATGTGGAAACGAAACTTGAGGCTCAATTGTCTCCACATCAAAGTGCAGCGTCTTTTCGTACTCCGCTTCTCCATCCTTTGGAATAACTTCAAATTCTCTTTTTGCCCTCTCGCTCACATAGTTTAAAGTCTTATCATCCGGCTCCATGATGCCATTCTTTGCTCCTGCTTCAATAGCCATATTAGCCATAGTAAATCTGCTATCCATGGACAAATGAGATATTGCTTCTCCACCGAACTCAAGTGCTTTATAAAGAGCTCCTTGAACCCCAATTTTACCAATGGTGTAAAGTATTAAATCCTTCCCTCCTATCCACTTTCCCGGTTTTCCGTGATAAACGAGCTTAATTGTGGGAGGAACTTTAAGCCAAGTCCAGCCTGTTGCCATTGCAGCTCCTAAATCAGTAGAGCCCACTCCGGTAGCGAAAGCACCCAAAGCTCCGTAGGTGCAGGTGTGAGAATCAGCACCGATAATGAGCTCACCGGGAAGAACAAGCCCTTCCTCCGGTAAAAGAGCATGTTCAATGCCCATCCTTCCTACCTCAAAGTAGTAAGGAAGATTCATCTCGTAAGCAAATTCCCTCAAAAGACGGCACTGTTCAGCAGATTTGATGTCTTTATTAGGAGTGAAATGGTCCGGAACAAGATAAACTCTTTCAGGATCGAAAACTTTTTCTACTCCTATTTCTCTAAAAGCGTTAATGGCACCAGGAGCAGTAATGTCATTTGCTAAAACAGCATCTACTCTCACTTCAACAATTTCTCCAGGCTTAACTTTTTTCTCTCCAGCATGGCGGGCAATTATTTTCTCAGTAAGTGTCATTAATTAACTTCTCCCCACTACAACCTTGTTCAAAGCATTTAAATAAGCCAAAACTGAAGCTTCAACTATATCAGTGCTCACACCTCTACCAGAAACAACTTTATCTTCAACCTCAAGTTGAAGGTTAGCTTCACCTAAAGCTTCCTTCTCCCCTGTAACAGCGGAAATAAAGAAGGTAAGGAGTTTATTTTTAACCTTCACTATCTTATCCACCGCATTAAAAGCGGCGTCAACTGGACCATCACCTTTCCCTTCAGCTTCTTCTTCCTTTCCGTTGTGAACTAACTTCACCCGTGCCCGGGGAGAAACTTCTGAACCTGTTTCAACCCACATTGAAACAAGTTTATATCCCCTTGCCCCTTCAGCAATTGTTTCCGGAATAATAGCTTCTAAATCCCGGTCGGTAATTCTAGATTTTCTGTCAGCTAACTCCTTAAATCTCCGAAATGACCTTTCTAACTCTTCATCGCTTAACTTATATCCAAGCTCTTCTAATCTCTTCTTAAAACCGTGTCTACCCATGGTTTTCCCCCAGACCACAAGTTCGCTTCCAGAAAGCCCGATTTTTCGGGGGTCTATGATTTCATAAGTTGTTCTATCTTTAAGCATCCCGTCAGTGTGAATACCCGAAGAGTGAGCAAAAGCGTTTGCTCCCACAATAGCTTTATTATATTGGACATGATATCCAGTAAGAGAACTGACTAAGCGACTTGTTCTCATTATTTCTTTGAGATTAATATTTGTCTTCTTCTTTAGAGTGCGGTATCGGGTGTCAATAATCATCACGATTTCCTCAAGTGAAGCATTCCCTGCCCTCTCACCTAAACCATTTATAGTGCATTCAACCTGATTTGCTCCGTTCTTTACTGCTTCCAATGAATTTGCTACTGCCAAGCCTAAATCATTGTGGCAGTGAACACTTAAAATCACCTCGTTTAGAGCAGGTATTCTTTCTTTAAGCTTTCTTATCAGTTCGCCAAATTCGCTTGGCAAAGCGTATCCAACTGTGTCAGGAATATTTATAACTGTGGCTCCATTTTCTAAAGCTACTTCAATGACTCGGCAGAGAAACTCAAAGTCGCTCCGAGTAGCGTCCTCTGGCGAAAACTCAACGTCATCAGTGTAGGTTTTAGCTCTTTTCACGGCTAGTTCAGTCATTTTCAAAACCTCATCTTTAGTCTTTCTCAACTTCTTTTCTATATGAATGTCAGAAGTAGCAATAAAAGTGTGAATTCTGGGTTTTTCTGCATCTTTAACGGCTTCCCAGGCGACATCTATATCTTTGTCCACAGCTCTAGAGAGAGCGCAAATCACAGGACCTTTAACCTTTTTGGCAATCAAATTTACTGCTTTAAAATCACCAGGCGATGTTATAGGAAACCCAGCTTCAATAACATCCACTCCAAGCCTTGCCAACTGTTCAGCAACTCTCAACTTCTCGTTGACATTTAAACTAATACCAGGCGACTGCTCTCCGTCTCTCAATGTTGTATCAAAAATGTAAACTACTCCATCATCTTCTTTCATTTTTCCTCCTTAAAGAGTGATAAATTTTGCTTTTGAAACTCCTTCGAGAGATTCTACTTTTCTTACTATTTCGGGGGTCAGCGGATTGTCCAGAGAAAGAATGGAAACTGCTTCTCCCCCTACATCTTTCCTGCCAAACTGCATTCTGCCGATATTTATTCCGTGCTCCCCCAAGAGTGTTCCTAGCTTACCAATCATACCTGGCACATCTAAATTGTGTACGATGAGCATATATTTAGAAGGCACAACATCTACCTCGTAATCGTAAAGTTGTACAATCCGAGGTTGACCGCCTCTTCCAAATATCGTGCCAGCAATCTTCAAACTGTCTTTTATACTTTTCATAGTAATGAGGTTGACATACTCTCGAGAAACCGGCGTTTTGCTCTCTCTTATCTCTACTCCTCTATCTCGAGCCAGTAAGAGTGCATTCACGTAGGTAACTGGCTCTTCGACCACCGGCTCAAAAATTCCTTTAAGCAAAGCCAGCGTTAAAGGTTTAGTCTCTAAAGTAGCTATTTCACCAGCGAATTCAACTTCAATTAAGCTGGGCTGTGTTTCCGATAATCGTGAGAAAAGCTTTCCCATAATTTCTGCTAAAGAGAGATATGGTCTCACTGCCTCCAAGGCTTCAGCAGGAACCGCTGGAATATTAACAGCAGTGCTCACAAAACCGCCTGTTAAACCAGCAATAACCTGATCAGCTATCATCAAGCCCGCTTTATCCTGAGCTTCCTTAGTAGATGCACCTAAGTGAGGAGTGACGATTACATTCTCAAACTCAAAAAGAGGACTCTCAATGCAAGGCTCTTCTTCAAAAACATCAATGGCTGCTCCTCCCACCTTGCCATTCTTTAAAAACTTGACCAGCGTTTCTTCTTTGTAAAGCCCTCCTCTAGCAGTATTAATAATTCTCACTCCATTCTTCATCATCTGAAACTCCTTTTCACCTAAAAGGCCTGCTGTCTCAGGGTTTTTAGGTAAATGAAGAGAAATAAAGTCGGACTTTTTCAAAAGATCTTCCAGTTTCTTTGCTCTTTCTACCCCTACTTGAGCAAATCTTTCCTCAGGCACATAAGGATCATAGGCTATTACTTTCATTCCCAATCCTTGAGCCTTCTGTGCAACAAGAGAGCCGACTCTCCCCAAACCAATTATCCCTAGAACCTTTCCATTTATTTCAATTCCTTGAAACCTTGAACGGTTCCATTCACACCTCTTTAAAGAAGTATTTGCTTGAGGTATGTTTCTGGCGAGAGAGAGGAGCAAGGCAATCGTATGTTCAGCAGCGGAAATAATGTTACTCTGAGGAGCATTTGCCACTATAATGCCTCTCCTTGTAGCTTCACTTACATCAATATTATCTACTCCAATTCCAGCCCTGCCGATAATTTTAAGTGAAGAAGCTGCAGAGAGAAGTTTCTTGTCTACTTTTGTCCCACTTCTAACAATGAGTGCATCTGCGTCTTTAACTTTTTTGAGCAGCTCCTCCCTAGGAAGGTCAACAGCTGAGTCTATTTCAAATCCAGCTTCCTTCAATTTCTCTATCCCTCTCTCGGATATTTTTTCAGCAATGACAACCTTCATAAATCCTCCTATAAATTATTTTCTAGAAAAACTTGCTCCGCTTTTTCTACACCTTTACCCCGCTCAAATGTGTGCCCCAATTTTGACAAGCTCCTTTCCAGAACTGAAATAACCATGACAATATCCGAAGGGGAGTAGTATCCACAGTGACCGATACGAAAAATTTTTCCTTTTAATCCTCCTTGGCCTCCCGCTATCCAAATTCCATGCTCTTCCCGCATAACTTTAATGATATCAGATGACTTCACCTTCTCCGGCGCATTTACTGCTGTCACCACGACAGAATCTTCCCTATCGGGAGAAAAAAGATTTAAATTCATAGCTTTAACACCTTCTCTAGTTGCTTTCGCCACAACCCTATGCCTTCTCCAAACGTTTTCTATCCCTTCTTTTTTTATCATTTTAAGGCTTTCAGAAAGAGCAGTTACTGTACAAATGGCTGGTGTATAGGGATTCTGAGGGCTTTCGCTTTCCAGCTTCTTCCTGTATGTTCTATAGTCGAAGTAAAACTTGGGCAAATTTGATTTATCTACAAATTGCCATGCCTTTTCCGAAACGGCAACACAAGAAAGACCTGGAGGAGCCATAAGAGCTTTTTGAGAACCTGAAACCACTACGTCAACTCCCCACTCATCAGTTTTCAACTCGCAAGCACCCAGACTACTCACTGCATCCACCACCAAAACTACATCTTCCCGCTCCCGAGTAACCTTAGCTACTGCCTCTACATCGTTTACAACACCGGTTGATGTTTCGCTATGAGTTATCAAAACCCCCTTTATCCCTCTATCTTTATCAAGTTCTTTCTCGATATCCTCCGGGTTTATCTCCCCACCCCAGCCATAGTCAAGAACGCGAATGTCTAACTTAAAAGCACGGGAAATCTTTATCCATCTTTCACCAAAATTACCGGTTGAAGCTACCAAAACCTTGTCACCTTCGGAAAAAAGATTAGCTACGGCAGACTCCATTGCGCCTGTTCCAGAGGAAGTAAATAAAAGAACATCGTTTTTAGTCTGGTAAACATACTTTAAATCTTCAATAACTGAAAGTAAGAGGTCAGTATAGGCAGGAGAGCGGTGGTGAATTATAGGCTCTGCTTGCCTGTGCAGGCTCTTCTCAGGTACTTGAGTCGGTCCCGGCGTGGCTAAAAAATGTTTTTCCATCTTTCCTCCTGTATGAAAATTTAGGGAAAAAGTTTACTGCAAAAAGAGTTTAAA